>Ga0315289_10000610_pt1 | contig 55261 bp, 42 predicted proteins | sample YL17G11_40_MG_FD_203452 | JGI IMG/M metagenome (GOLD analysis project Ga0315289, IMG submission 203452) | Sediment microbial communities from Yellowstone Lake, YNP, Wyoming, USA - YL17G11_40 | ecosystem: Environmental > Aquatic > Freshwater > Lake > Sediment | place: USA: Wyoming | collected...
TTCTATTTGTGAAAGATTAATATTTGCGATTATCTTTCTGAGATTGGCCCTCCTTTCCTTTTTCATTTGTGCATTCCCAAGCAAAATGAAAAGTTGGGAGGGTTCATTTAATTTTTCAACAGCCTATACTGAACAAAAGATTTACATAGGGTGGATAAAATCAAGACATTAATGAACATAAAACTCCGCTGTCAATCATGTCATAAAGAATATCCATCATCCGAACCGATATGGAACTGTAAATGCGGTGGATTATTCACGCTAGATTTTCATGCACGATTTCCTGTTGATAGAATTCAAAAGAGAAAACCAACAATGTGGCGATACCGCGAAGCTCTTCCCATTGAACACGATAAACAGATCATCTCGTTTGATGAAGGATTCACTCCATTGATCCAGGAAGAGTTTGCAGGAAAAAAAGTCTTATTAAAACAAGACTATCTTTTCTCTAGTGGATCGTACAAAGACCGCGGTGCATCAGTGTTAGTAAGTAAAATAAAAGAGTTGGGAATCAAAAAAGTCGTAGAAGACTCTTCAGGGAACGCAGGTGCTGCAATCGCAGCATACTGCGCAAAAGCAAACATTACATGTGATATCTATGTTCCTGAAAAAACTTCTCCAGGAAAACTACTGCAAATCGAACAGTACGGTGCCGCCCTTCATAAGATTCCAGGTACTAGAGAGGATACCGCAAAGGCGGTATGGCTTGCGGCACAATCTACATATTATGCGAGTCACTATTGGAACCCGTTCTTTTTTCAGGGAACAAAAACATGTATTTTTGAGATCGTAGAACAACTTGGATGGAATGTACCTGATGCAATTATTTTACCGGTTGGTAATGGAACACTTCTCCTTGGAACATTCATCGGATTAAAAGAATTGCAACGAGAAAAAATTATCGATACACTCCCAAAAATTATTGGAGTACAAGCCGAGAATTGTTCACCACTGGTACAGGCTTGGAAGAAGCACCATCAAATTAAAAATCATTTCACTTGGAAAGAAACCATCGCTGAAGGCATCGCTATTGCACATCCTGTTCGAGCAGCAGAAATCCTAAACGCAATACAAGAGACACACGGTGCTATGATCACCACAGGAGAATACGAAATCACAGACGCGTTACATTCCACCCTTCGTAAAGGATATTATATCGAGCCAACGTCTGCGGTCGCTATTGCAGGGTTTAAAAAATATCCGATGAAACAAGATGAAGTAGTCGTCTTGCCGTTAACCGGACATGGACTCAAAGCAAGTGAGACGTTTATGAAAAAAAAATAACTTGGTTTTTGCGAAAAAAATGATTTTATTCTGAAATAAAGGAGAAATTTTTAAGGTTGTATCCAGAAGAAATACTAGCAAAGTATTAAAAGGAAACAATGATACCAAACCAACAAAAAACCGGAGGCATAATTATGGATAAATCTGTCGAAGAATTCATGACAAAAGTAAAAGACAAAAATCCAGGTGAAAAAGAATTCCATCAGGCAGTTCAAGAAGTCGTTGAAAGTATCATGCCCTACATTCAGAAGAACCCGAAGTACAAAAAAGCAAAGATTTTAGAACGCATAGTTGAACCTGAGCGCGTTATTATGTTCCGTGTACCCTGGTTAGATGATAAGGGGGAAATTCAGATAAACAGAGGATACCGTATTCAAATGAACAGTGCGATCGGTCCGTATAAAGGAGGGATTCGTTTCCACCCAAGTGTCACCTTAAGTATATTAAAGTTCTTAGCATTTGAACAAGTATTCAAGAATAGTCTGACTACACTCCCAATGGGCGGGGGAAAAGGAGGATCTGATTTTGATCCAAAAGGAAAAACCGATTATGAGGTCATGAAATTCTGCCAATCGTTTATGACGGAGCTGCAACGATACATTGGCCCAGATACTGATGTCCCTGCAGGGGATATTGGAGTTGGTGGTCGAGAGATCGGGTTTATGTTTGGACAATACAGAAAAATCAGAAATGAATTTACCGGAGTGCTCACCGGAAAAGGACTGAATTGGGGAGGTAGTCTCATACGACCAGAAGCAACAGGATATGGCACAACCTATTTCGCCCAGGAAATGTTAAAGACAAAAGGAGAGTCATTCAAAGGAAAAACCTGCGTCGTCTCCGGTTCTGGGAATGTCGCGCAATATACTGTTGAAAAAATAAATCAACTTGGCGGAAAGGTTATTACATTATCTGATTCATCAGGAACGATTTATGATCCTTCTGGAATCGATGAAAAGAAACTTGCCTATGTTATGGAACTCAAGAACGTACAACGCGGTCGAATCAAGGAATACACGGAGAAATACAAATGCGAGTATGAAGGGGGAAAGACTCCCTGGCATTTCAAATGCGATTGTGCGTTTCCCTCAGCAACACAAAACGAGATCAGCAAAGAAGATGCTCATAAACTAGTTGACAACGGTTGTATTCTAGTCGCAGAGGGAGCAAACATGCCAACCACTCCTGAGGGTGTTGAAGTCTTTATCGAAAACAAAATCCTCTACGGCCCCGGAAAAGCAGTAAATGCCGGTGGTGTTGCAACCAGCGGTCTTGAGATGTCTCAGAACAGCATGCGAATGTCTTGGAGCAGGGAAGAAGTGGATAAGAAATTGCAGTGGATTATGTCACAAATCCATAACTCCTGCGTAAAATACGGAAAAGAAGGCAACTTCGTCAACTACGTGAAAGGAGCAAACATTGCAGGGTTTGTCAAAGTCGCTGATGCGATGATAGACCAAGGGTTAATCTAAAAAATATACTTTTTTTTCTTTCTTTTTTTCATCGTTTCTCATTAAAGACACCTCTCCGATTTGTTCAAATACAAATATGATGATATATGAAGGACGGTTCATGAAGAAGAATCTTATGGTGATCCGAAAAGGAACAATAGTGGACCTTGACGCATTCTTTGAGTTATACTGGATTTCCTCATTAGAACACACTCATTATAGCGGCAGACTTGATACCCTCAAACCAAAAGAGAAATGCCAGGAATATATCATCAACCGTCAACGAGAATTACTCAACGATCGTAATCATTTTTTCCTTGTTGCTGAAACCAATGAAAAAGTGATTGGGATGATTACCGGGCATGTTGGGGAGCGAGATGAGGCGCGCATCTATAAAATTGAACGCATAGGATTCATAGACGAGATATGTGTCCACCATTCCTATCGAACCAGCGGGATTGGGAGAAAATTACTCGATACAATGCTAGAGCTATTGTACGGCGAAGATGTTGAATTTATTGGAGTCGGTGTTGCATTCAAAAACCCAGCGTTCCATTTCTATAAAACGTGTGGTTTTACACCAGAAGGAATGTGGTTGATTCAACAAAAGAAATCGCATACGAAGAAACGACAGACCAAAAAATAGAAGTAAGATTATTGAGTTTCTTCAAATAAACCAACTTCCTTGTTTTTCCGCACGTTATCCCAGTGGAAGTATTTTCCATTCATTGAGATATAGACCCCCGGTGGCAGCGTTTGAAGAAACGCAAGTGCGCTTCCTAAATTAAACAGACCATCGGAGCTACCAAACACGTATGGTACCATCGCACCGGTTAAGATAATGGTTTTATCTTTGATAAACTGTCCCAAGAGTTTTGCGGTTTCTGTCATGGTATCAGTTCCACGGGTGATGAGTATTTTATCCTCAGCGGAGATCTGACATTCTTTTAGTATCTTTTTTCGATCAGCTTCCGTCATACTCAAACTGTCGATCATCATCACTGTTTTTATATGGACATCTAACCGTGATCGTCCCAATTTTAGCATCTCTGATACATGCGTTCCGTTGAAAAACAATTGATCATTTAATGGGTTATATTCCTTATCAAATGTACCGCCCGTGACAACAATTTTTATGGTCATAGAAATACAATCCTTTTTTTATTATATATTTTAATTCATGCAATGATGAGGTGTTTTCTCCTAGTTGGTGCGCTGCGCAAACCGCTCATATTTAATAAAATTTTTGGTATGCGCTATGTTTAACCCACCATAATCTAATAAAAAAACAGTAAAAAAATTTGGATAAGAAATCATTTCGTATTGAGTTCTGAAGGATAATAGAGATGTTCAATAAACTCTGCTTGTTCATGCGCTTCTTTATAGCCTATACCTCGTGTAATCATCAAATCAATTTCTGCGTACTCGTGAGCAAGAATGCTTTTTCTCCGCTCTGGATCATTATACACGTTTTCCCGGATCCAGATTTCATTCTCCGGTATTTTATATCGTAATTGAAGGGGAAGCTCATTCTGAGGAACTAGTCCATGAAGCGCGATATATTCACCCATTTCTTCGTTACTTTTAACGATGACTTTGAAATACAACCAGGGCTCATGAGTCCAGACTGATTTAATTATCTGCTGGCAAACTGCTTTCTGTGTATTTCCGTGATGTTCGGAAGAGGTATCATTGGTTCTCGATGGTTCCTCAGGAATAGTATCTTTTGTATCTTCTTTTTGTTTCTGTTCATCATTTTTATCGCTCATAAATATTCCCTGGTTCAAAAATATTAGCTGCATATCGAGTTAAGATTGCCGAAAAAAGATTCGGAGTAAAAATAGCTTTATAGATGGTGAATGAAAGGATGATTGTCATAGATTTCGAATCCTTTTCGTTAGAAGTTCTGTTCTTGATTCCCTTTCGATTAATTTGTATTTTCCTTTGCATCCCGTCGTCAAGTATTAGGTATTTCGTATTGATTATATAAAAACATCTTACAAAAAATTAGTTAAAAACGTCAAGCTCCTTTCTTTTTCTGGATTTATGGAGTTTATAAAGACTTTAAGGTTTTACTCTGGAATTGTTCCCTTTTTATCCCTTATTCCTAAATTATTTATATAGGATTACGATACATGGTGGGCGAAGAAGAGGCAAATTCATTATGCAAGTTAAACAGGAATTAAAACAGGGGAAAGTTAACCCGTCAAAAGAAGCAGGTTTCAATGCTTTTAAAATGGCACAACAACAATTCGATAGAATTGCTGACAAACTCAATTTAGACGAACCAACCAGGGAATTATTAAGAAATCCTCTGAGGGAATATAGTTTTGCCATCCCAATACGGATGGATGACGGAACTATGAAAGTCTTTCGAGGATTTCGCGTACAACACAGCGATGCACGCGGTCCATGCAAAGGCGGTATCCGATTCCACCCGCAAGAAACCGTTGATACCGTACGAGCCCTTGCGATGTGGATGACCTGGAAATGTGCAGTCGCGGATATTCCCCTTGGTGGTGGAAAAGGTGGAGTCATTTGTGATCCTCATAATCTTTCAGAACGAGAACAGGAAAAAATCTGCCGAGGATGGGTTCGCCAGATAGCTAGAGATATCGGACCAACACGGGATGTCCCTGCACCTGATGTCATGACGAGTGGCCAACATATGCTGTGGATCATGGATGAATATCAAACAATTATGGGCGGTCAATATCCAGGGCTTATCACCGGAAAACCGGTTGAGCTTGGTGGCTCTCGTGGCAGAACCGAAGCAACTGGATATGGATTAGTCTATATCCTCCGAGAGCTTCTGAAAGAACAAAAGATCGAGATCACCAAATCAACCGCTTCACTCCAGGGTTTTGGAAACGTAGCCCGCTATACCGCTGAATTGTTCACTGAATACGGAGGGACCGTTGTCTCAGTATCCTGCTGGGATCAGAATGACAACTGCACCTACAGCTACTACAAACAAAAAGGAATTGACGTCAAGGAACTTATAACCATCACAGATCGATTTGGCACCATTGACAAAAAACAAGCGGAGAAGCTTGGCTATAAAATAACACCAGGTGATGATTGGTTGACACACGAGGTCGATATCCTCATCCCTGCTGCCTTAGAACACTCAATCACGGTGGAAAACGTCAACGATATTAAACCCAGCGTAAAGATCGTTATTTGTGGGGCAAATGGTCCGGTTACCCCAGAAGCAGAAGACATCCTTGATAAAAAAGGCGTGATTGTTATCCCAGATTTTCTGGCGAACTCAGGTGGTGTCGTCTGCAGTTACTTTGAACAAGTGCAAAGCAACCAGAACTATTACTGGACTAAAGAAGAAGTACTTGGAAAACTGGACAATAAAATGACCGATGCTTTTTTTAAAGTTTGGGAGCTGGCAAAGCGGAAGAAAATCCGAGTCAGCGATGCCGCGTACATGATTGCGATTTCACGGGTTGCCGAAGCATGTAAAATGCGAGGTTGGGTGTAGTTTGATATATGAATATCCGGTTTAATGATAAAGAAAATAAGATTATCCAATGTATTGAAGATATAACCGGTGTCAAACCGACCATTGCTCAAGAAACCGAGAGGGAATATCTAACAGACCACAGACCGTTTCACATTAAAAATATCCTCTTGCTTTCTTCCTCTTTTCATTTCTTTCAACTTGAAGAAGAAGGTCGATTACGCACGCTTTTCACTGAACGGCAGATGTATAACGAACAAGTCAGTGTTCCCTCAATAACGCATGTAGAAACTGGCAAAGAATGCCTTGAGCTGCTTAAAAAAAATATGTACAATCTCTTGATTCTTTTCAATACATTTGATGAGATCGATATAATAGCTCTTACAAAAAAAATACGGACAACTTCGCAGATCCCTATCGTTGTTTTAGGGAATAGCATTGCTGAACTAGCGAAAATTTCTGAGAAAGACCAAGGCAAAACTATTACGAAGCTGTTTACATGGAATGGTGACGGAAAAATTATTTTAACGATTGTTCAGTCAATTGAAGATGCGACGAATATCACCTTAACTCCCGATCTTACCCAACAATGCAGATGTGTTCTCCTTATAGAGGATTCGATTCAATATTATTCAACGTATCTCTTACTTATCTACGAAGAAATTTGGAATACTGTCGAAACCATTATGCAAGATACCATCAATGAGGAACACCGAATTCAGCGATTAAACAACAGGCCACTTGTTCTGCATGCGCTGGATTTTGAGGAAGGGGTAAAACTCTATGAAAAACACAAAAATAAGCTTATAGGTATCATTACTGATAACCAAGAAGAACAACAAAAAAAGACAAGAAAACAAGCTGGTCTTGAATTCGCGCGAAATGTATGGAACGAAAAACCTGATTTACCGGTGCTTATTCAATCCTCCGAGCCTATCAAAAGAGACATATCACTGGAGAAACACATCAATTTTATTTCAAAAAATGCTCCTAACCTGCTTGTCGTTGTTAAAGAATTTATCAGAGAATGCCTTGGTCCACAGGAAATCAACATTAAAGATGAGGAGGGAAACAACGTTGCTTCTATAAAAACACTGAAAGATTTTGAAGATACCGTCTTATCAGTCAAAGAAAAAATTCTCGCATCCTCCGCCCAGCAACATCAATTCTCAACATGGTTGAAAGCAAAAGGAGAGCAGGACCTTGCAGAAAAAATTTATACGACAGAAAAGGAAAAAAAAGGAGCGGATCTTCGAAAAAGCATCGTTGACCTTCTTGAAGGATATAAATATTCTCTCACTCAGGCATCTGTCAGCACCTATGAACGGGCGATATCTGCATCACATCTTGAAATCAGTCGTATCGGTAAGGGAGCACTTGGCGGAAAAGCAAGAGGACTTTCTTTTTTAGCGAAACTTGTCTCGAAATATATCTCTGAGGATATGTTCCCGAACCTTCGAATCACTGTTCCAAGGACGATTGTGCTCTCCACCGAAGTGTTTGATACATTCATGACACAAAACAAACTCCATGACCCACTGCTCTATGAGTTGCCAGATGAACGTATCGCGTTTAAATTTATGAGCGCAAGCCTACCTGCGACCGTTTTAGGTGATCTTCGAGCATTCATCGGAAAAACAAGGCAACCGCTGGTTGTTCGATCCTCAGGAGTTCTTGAAGATTCATTGATGCAACCATTTGCAGGAATCTACGATTCCATTTTACTTCCAAATGAATCTTGGGAGGCAGATTTCCGGTTCCAAGAAGTATGTAACGCGATTAAATACGTGTATGCCTCAACCTATTTTGAAAAAGCAAGAACATATATCAAATCTACCCCAAAGAATCTTAGGGATGAAAAAATGGCGGTATTGATCCAGGAGGTTGTAGGCAAGAAACACGGCCAATATTTCTATCCAACGATCTCAGGCGTAGCAAAATCCTATAATTATTATCCCTCGGGTGGGTGTAAACCTGAAGATGGAATCGTCTATCTCGCACTTGGGTTAGGAAAAGCAATCGTTGATGGCGGGTGTACGTTTTGTTTCTGTCCAGAGCAACCTACGATTCCCATGTTTGGAACCCCTAAAGATTTTATCAGGCATTCACAGCGAAATTTCTACGCGTTAAACCTTAAATCCGTGTATCGTATTGTGAATAAAAACGAAGAGACCGCTCTCAGTAAGTTAGATAAAGATGTCGCAAAAGATCATGGTGTATTAGAGAAAATAGCCTCGACTTATTTTGTCAGAGATGACACTCTTAGTCCAGGTGTGTACGATGAGGGATCGATAGTTATCAATTTTGCTCCCATTATTGAGTACGATTCTATTCCTTTAGCACAAGCGTTGAAACTCCTTCTCCGCATCAGCGAGATCGCCCTTGGGTATCCAGTGGAAATTGAATTTGCGGTAAATGTGGGTGCAGCAGAGTCTGACAAAGCAGAGCTTGTTATCCTGCAAATCAGGAGTATGTTACCCCCAGGGAAAACCCATGAGATCATTATTGGGGAGTACAACCAGAAGAATGATCTGTGTTATAGTGAAAACGCGTTAGGAAACGGAATCATTGAGCATATTCAAGATATTGTATATGTGAAATCGTCATTTGAGATGGCGAATTCCGCTCGTGCGGTGACACAAATTCGGAAACTTAATACGAAACTCATGGGCGAAGGGAAACCCTATATGCTCGTTGGTCCTGGGCGATGGGGTTCAGCAGACTCTTGGTTAGGCATCCCCGTAATCTGGAGTGATATCGCAGGAGCAAAAGTGATTATAGAAACACCATTTAAAGAAAGAGCAATTGATCCATCGCAAGGCTCTCATTTCTTCCATGACTTGATCTCTTCTCAAGTCGGATATCTCATCACGAAGGAGGACAAAGGAAACATTGATGTACAATGGCTTGATTCCCTCACATCTATCGAAGATATGACTGATGTCAGACATGTGAGAGTTCGCTTTGAACTAGAAGTGAAAATTGACGGTAAACTAGGGAAAGCAGTCATACAAAAAAAGATAAATAATAAATAACGGTACCAAAATAGACAACATGAGCGGAATGGGAGACAGAGCAAATGACACAGGAGATAATAATGGACGAAAAAAATATTGAATCCATGAATGGAAACATGATTCACGAATTGAAAGAGCGGGTAAAAGAACTTAATTGTTTTTATCGGATTACAAGGATAGTCAATGATAGCAAACTCTCTATTGATGAAGCATTGCAGAAAATTGTCGAGTTGATTCCTTCAGCTTGGCAATTCCCCGATATTACGTGTGTGCGGATCGTTCTTGATAAAAGAAAGGAATTTAAAACTGAGAATTTTAAGAAAACGAAATGGACACTTGAAAGCAATCTTGTTATTGATGAGAAAAAAATAGGGGCCCTCGAAATTTATTACCTTGAAGAAAAACCAATTACTGATGAGGGACCGTTTCTGAAAGAAGAACGACGTCTTATCGATGCAATTTCCGGAGTGATTGGAAAATTCATTGAAGAACGACGTATTAAAGAAGAACTTGATCAACAGCGAAGAAGATTAGATTTAGTTGAAAAAATAATGAAGGCTGAGGAAAAAGAGGCGGAGGTTAAATCCAAGATTCCTGAGAAAAAACATGATTGGGAAGTTATCCTTGATCTGCTGGTAAAAACAGATCCTCGAACCTTACTGCGCATTACCAGAAAGATGACGTATTATCTCTACAGAATAGAAAATGAGAAGGTCACAAATCTGCTAAATAAAATCGCTCCTTCCATTGATAGTGATTCAAGTGCAATAGACTGGCGTGGAATCCATATGCCAAATCAACGGCAGGATCTTGATGCCCTTGTGACCATACAAAAAGAAATATTTGAAATCGCGAAGGAATCTATCCCTGCTGAAGATATCTCTAACTTGTTTGCGGACTGGATGAAACAAGACAAGGCACGACCGTTGCTTCTTCAATCCCAAAAAACAGGGATTCCCTTGGTAGAGATTGCTGCAGAGCTGAATCGGTTTTTCGATCAACCAGACGCAGAAATAACGATATCCCCAGAAGATCAAATGAGTATTAAAACCGCGCTCATCAGACGATTCTTCACTGAGCGATTGGAGTATGTGAACGTCGCAAAAATGTTTTTTGATGTGGCAGATTTTGATTTTATGCTAGAACATGTGGTTGGTCCAGCACAAGGCACCGGGAAATTAGGAGGAAAATCCTCCGGTGTATTACTTGCAGAGAAAATCATAAAAGAAGAGATGAAAAAAGACGAGGTCCTCAGAGATATCGCATTTCCAAAAAACTGGTATCTCACCTCCGATTCCATTCTATCATTTATTCACTATAATGATTTAGATGAAGTGTCTCATGTCAAGTATTTGGATCCTATTGAGATTCGTCAGGAACAACCGTTTTTAGAACAGATTTTTAAACACTCATCATTCCCTTATGAGATTGTCGAAGGGTTACGCCGGATTATACGAGATTTCAAAGATAGACCAATTATCGTTCGATCCTCAAGCCTTCTTGAGGATAACTTTGGATATGCGTTTTCAGGGAAGTATAAAAGTTTATTTGTCCCCAACTTAGGAACCGAAGAAGAACGACTCCATGCACTGATGGATGCAATTGCAGAGGTCTATGCATCGACATTCAGTCCGGATCCCATCGAATATCGACGTGAGCGAGGGTTGCTTGATTTTAACGAAGAGATGGGGATACTGATCCAAGAGGTTGTTGGAACTCAAGTTGGTCCGTATTTTATGCCAACATTCGCAGGGGTTGCATTTAGTAGAAATGAATTCCGATGGTCTCCTCGCATCAGCAGAGAAGACGGTATGATCCGCATTGTTCCGGGTCTTGGAACACGAGCAGTCGACAGAATGGGAAATGATTACCCGATTCTAATTTCTCCAAAAAGACCAAGCCTTCAAGTCAATCCCTTAGTGGAAGAGAAGATCAAGTACTCACCACGGTTCATGGATTTAATCAACTTAGAAACCGGTATGATTGAGACAGTGGATGCAGTAAAATTTTTCAGAGAGCATGCAGATGATTTTCCGAAACTCAGTGATATTGTTTCTATCCATGAAAGCGGACGACTCAACCCACCGAACGTTCTCTTTAACCCAGAAAAAGCGGATATGGTTGTAACCTTCGCAAACCTTTTCGAAAAAAGTGATTTCCTGGAAAAAATTAAACGTATCTTAATCTTGCTTGAAGAAAAAATAAATACCCCTGTTGATGTAGAATTTGCCTGCGATGGAAAAAACCTCTACATCCTGCAATGTCGCCCACAAAGCCAGTCCCAAGGCATTGAACGAAAACCAGTACCCAAGGATATTCCAGAGGATCGAAAACTCTTTTCCACAAAAAAATATGTGACAACAGGCCACATAGAAAACATTGAATATATTGTGTACGTCGTTCCTGAGGAATACACAAACTTAACGAAAAGAGAACAAATGCAAAAAGTTGCTAAAATCATAAGTGAATTAAACGCGAAACTTCCGAAAAGAAAATTCATTCTCATGGGCCCAGGACGTTGGGGAAGCAAAGGAGACATTAAACTTGGTGTACCGGTGCGTTATGGTGATATCAACAATACCGCTATGATACTGGAAATAGCAAAAGAAAAAGGAGGGTATATCCCGGAACTTTCCTTTGGAACGCATTTCTTCCAAGACTTAGTTGAATCAAACATTCGGTATCTGCCTTTATACCCTGACCAGGGAGAGGATCTCTTCAATGAGAAATTATTGTTAGAGTCAGATAACAAACTAACCGATGTTCTGCCGTCGTATAAAAACTTTGAGGATGTCGTTCGTGTCGTCAAAGTCTCAGAGATCATCCCTGGAGGAACTCTTGCGGTTGTCATGGATGGAGAGGCAAATGAGGCACTTGCGTACCTCAAACCAGCGGATCACCTAACCTGGCGGACGCAGAAAATCGAAGAAATCGCTCAAGCGCTTGACCCTGATCTCTATGGGATCCAAGGAATGTACCTTATCGGAAGTACAAAAGACGGCAGCGCTGGTCCAACTAGTGATATTGACCTTCTTGTGCATTTCAAAGGTACAGAGGAACAGAAAGATAAACTCATGGTGTGGTTCGATGAGTGGGGTAAAAAACTGGCGAAAGAAAACAAAGAACGAACCGGTTTTGCCACCGAAGGTTTGCTAGATGTCCATATCATCACTGACGAAGATATTAAAAAGAAAAGCTCATGGGCGTCACACATCACATCCCCCTATCAAACGGTTCGTAAAATAACGCTGAAGAAAGAACCCTAGGACACTGCGATGAGTTCTCTTGTCGCATTTTTTAGATTTTCAGTGTCAAATCGTACGATTGCTAGCTCGGGTCCATCATGAGCTGCGGTAAATGAAAAAGTCCTATCTACCTTTTCCTTCCACCAGCCTGTTATTTGTGCTGATTCGTGAACATGACCATGTAATGTCAATAATGGTTGTTTTGATTTGATAAATCGCTGGATCGCGACACTTCCTACATGGACATCCACGGGAGTATGATCCACCTTTTTCCCATGAAGGTCTGCTCGATCAAGACACGAATGATACGGTGGTGAATGAAAGAGAAAAATTGTTTTTGTCATAGGACTATTTTTTGAAAGTTTCTCTAAATCCTCTGCGATTGTAGAATATTTTATTTCATCCAGCGGGACTTCGACGGTTCTTATTCCACTTTCCGGGGAAACCGCTCCTACATCCACAAATTGTGAAATGTCATATCGTTCCCAATCTTTCAAATGAAAAGGGGTAGGGGGCACATACGCGTACCCAGAGATATACAACTTCTTATAGGAGATGGTTTTCTCATGGATATACTCAAGGATACCAGCTTCGTTTGCTTTGATAAAAACAGGTTCATAGACCCGGGGATCATCGTTTCCAAGGATGATAAAAAACCTCGTTTTGTCATTCGTGTCTTTTCGTATCTGTTTAATATTTGATAAGATGACCTGTTCAATGAATTCTTCCATTGTGGAGTCGTGTGTAAGATGAAGAGGAAGAAGATCACCACCAAGAAAAACAGCATCCGGCATCTCCTGTCGAATGATTATAAAGAGATGTTCGTACCGGGGAATTCTTCCATGGAGGTCTGAGACAAAGATGCATTTCACTCGAAACACCGTGATAATTTTGTTCTACTAGTTCAACCATTGAATCTTAATAAATCTTGGTACTTGTCTTTCTTTTTGAAGATATCATAAACTATTAAAATTCCTCCTAATTACGGTTACTACAAATGAATGCCTTCCAGAGGGGGGTCTATGTATCCGATTGTTGAAAAAAAAGTATTATCAGAAAATGTCAAGCTCCTAAAAATAAAAGCCCCGTTGGTTGCGAAGAAGGCATTGCCTGGTCAATTTATTATCTTACGAATTGATGAAAAAGGAGAACGTATTCCTCTTACTATCGCTGATTCAAATCGAAAAGAAGGCACTGTCACTATTATTTTTCTTGAGGTTGGAAAAACCACAAAACAACTCGGTACACTTCGCGTGGGTGATTTCTTAGAAAATTTCGTAGGGCCCCTAGGCATGCCCTCGGAAGTAAAGAAATACGGTACGGTCGTCTGTGTCGGTGGCGGGGTTGGTATTGCTCCCTTATATCCGATCGTGAAAGCGTTGAAAGAAGCAGGAAACCATATAATTTCAATCCTTGGGGCGAAAACCAAAGATCTTCTTCTTTTAGAAAAAGAAATTGAAGCGTATAGCGACGAATTCTATATCGCAACCGATGATGGATCGAAAGGTCACAAAGGTTTTGTCAGCGATGTCTTACAGAAAGTAATCGATACACAGAATGTCAACATGGTTATGGCAATCGGTCCGATTATCATGATGAAAGTGGTCTCCAATCTCACAAAAAAATACGATATTAAAACCCTGGTGAGTTTGAACCCTATTATGGTTGATGGCACCGGGATGTGCGGTGGATGTCGGGTCTCGATCGATGGTAAGACAAAGTTCGCCTGTGTGCATGGTCCTGAGTTCGATGGGCACAAAGTGGATTATGATAATTTGATGCTTCGGAACCGCCGTTTTATTCATGCGGAAGGAGAGGCGTGCAAACTGGCGGGTGCCCAATGAGCGTGCGAAAAACAAAACACGAAATGCCTGAGCAACCACCACAGGAGCGTATCAAGAATTTCAAAGAAGTACCCTATGGTTACATAAAAGAGATTGCAATCGAGGAAGCAAAGCGTTGTTTACAATGCAAAAACAAACCTTGCATGAAAGGATGCCCCGTGGAAATCGATATCCCTGGTTTTATCACTTGTATTGCCCAAGGTGATTTTGACAAAGCAGCAGAGATCATCAAAGCGAAAAACAATCTCCCGGCAATCTCAGGACGTGTATGCCCCTATGAAAGCCAATGTGAATGGGAATGTACGCTAAAGAAGATCGGGGAACCTGTTGGTATTGGAAGGCTCGAACGATTTATTGCTGACTATGAGCGGGAGAAAGGGAAAAAACCTCCAAAGAAACCAAAATCAACAGGGAAGAAAGTTGCAGTGGTTGGTTCTGGTCCAGCAGGATTGACCTGTGCTGGTGATCTCGCACGAATGGGGCATGCGGTGACCGTCTTTGAGGCGTTACATGATCCTGGTGGCGTGTTGATGTATGGGATCCCCGAGTTTCGTCTGCCGAAAGCAATCGTGAAATCTGAAGTCGAATATGTAAAAAGTTTAGGTGTCGCTATCAACTACGATGTCGTGGTAGGAAAAACCATTGATGTAAAAGAATTGATGGAAGAATATGATGCGGTGTTTATTGGGACTGGTGCTGGGCTTCCAAATTGGTTGAATATCCCTGGTGAAAACCTTGACGGGGTGTATTCAGCCAATGAGTTTCTCACTCGGGTGAATATGATGAAGGCGTACAAGTTCCCTGAGTACGATACACCCGTGAAAATCGGCAGGATCGTCGCTACGTTTGGCGCTGGGAATGTCGCGATGGATTGCGCACGCACATCCTTACGATTAGGTGCAGAAAAATCATATATCTTGTATCGCAGAACAGAAGCAGAGATGCCGGCGCGTGCGGAGGAAATCGAACATGCAAAACAAGAAGGGGTCATTTTCAAATTGTTAACAAATCCCATCCGTTTTATCGGTGATGAGAAAGGAATCCTTAAAGAAGTAGAATATCTAAAAATGCAGCTCGGCGAGCCTGATGATTCTGGGAGGAGACGACCAGTGCCAATTCCAGGCTCTGAAGAAAAGATAGCTATTGATACTGCGCTTGTTGCAATTGGTCAGAGTCCAAACCCGTTGATCCCGCAGACCATGAAAGAACTAAAAATCGGGAAACATGGGAATATCATCGCTGATGACGATGGTCGAACATCGGTACCCGGTATCTTTGCAGGGGGAGATATTGCCACTGGAGCTGCAACCGTCATTCTTGCCATGGGTGCTGGGAAACGAGCGGCACGGGCAATCGATACGTATTTGAAGAACAAATAGCAGCGTTCTCCCGTTAGGTTGAGATTGAGAATCTTCCGAATTTAAATTCACAGTTTGACTGAATCAAAGAACCTATCAGATATCCTCCAATAAGATAGATAATCAGTAGTGCGATTGGTACGATACCTGTTTTTCCGATGATCGTGGAGTAACCGAGGATCGCAGCAAAGGTCACATCAAGGAGAATTGTTTTTCGATGCTCGACTGGACCTTGTTTTGTTACAAATCGATACATGATGAAGAGTTGGGAGGGGATTCCGTAGAGTATAAGGAAGAGGAGGTAATACAGATTATTCGTGTACCACCACGCCATGAAACTGAATAGGAGAAATCCCACTTTTAAAGTACATCCATAGAGGAAATAGGGATGTGTACCATGGAGTTTTTCATTATTCTTTACGTGGGTGACAACCGCGAGGCTTCTTACGCCGACGCTGCGGTCTGCATCAACGTCTTTAAGACCATTCTCCCATTGGGCGAACGCGGTTGCTGCAAAGATGACTACCCCGATGAAAATCCAGGTGTACATCGTTGGTAACCCACCAACAGCAGACACCCCGAAGAGGACAAAAAAGGAATAGGAAATCGAGAATGAAAAATCATAGGAGATGACGACTTTTTTTCCTTTCCAACCGTACCAGAGCAGAGAGCCGTACGCAGGAAAGAAACACAGGAAGCTCATAAGAACAGAGAGCGTATCAAGGTGAAGGAAGAGAACAGCGATGAGAAGGATGCAAGCGAGGGTTCCTCCGTAGACAAAGAACATCGCCTCTTTTTTTGACAGCATACCGGTTGAGACTGGGTTTCTTGAGGGGACATAGGTGTGTGCATCAAGTTCTATGTCACCTAACGCTATGTAGGTGTTTAGCGCCATATGAGAGATAATCGCTAGAATGGTGAAATACACAATATGGTACCATTCGACTGATGCGGTAGAGGTCAATGCACCGACTATGGCAATAGACGCAGTAGTGGTAATTCCTTGTGTTCTGCCGATATCAGCAAACATGCGAAGTTTTTCGAACATACTGAAAAAAAAAATGGAGATTGATTATAAAAACCTATAGGTTACAGACCGATGGTTTTTTATGGGCCTCTTGTTTTACTTTTTAGCTAATGATACGTGATTATATAGAAATCACCCGTCTCTTCAACATGGGACTCACAGGGGTTGCTCCCGTTCTTGGCGCGCTAGCCATGTGGAATGTGGATACGTTGACACCCTTAAAATTGGTTATTTTATTTATCATCGGGGGTCTTGCCCATTCGTACGGATTCGTGCTCAATGATGTCATCGACATTAAAGTCGATAAACTCTCTAAAGACCTCATCGCACGACCCTTAGTGCGAGGGAGTATCACAAGAAAACGTGCTGCTTTCTTCGCAGTGTCCTGCATGATTGGTTCGTTTCTTCTTTCTCTCGTATTTTTTTCCGAACTACGAAGTTACATCTTTCTTATCCTTATCCTCCTGCTTGCATATTTTATTGCGACCGTCTACGATATCGCTAGCAAGAAATACCCAGGGATGGATCTGTTTGTAGCCGGTGCTGTTTTTTTCCTTATTTTATTTGGTGCTTCGACGATTGGAACCCCGACCAGGTTAGCATATATTGTGGCACTTATCGGCGGGTTACAAGTCCTCTTTATGAATATGATTAACGGTACGATAAAAGACATCGATCATGACAAAGAAGGAAGCGCAAATACGATCGCTATCCGGTTAGGTGCGAATATCCATGCCGGCGTCATTGCCTTACCGCTCTCCTTTAAAACCACTGGATATCTCATCGAAATTGGACGCATGCTGTTGATCTTCATACCTTTCACACTGTTTTTGATGCCGCCGTTGCACCTTTCGCTCTGGCAAATTGCGCTTCTGGTGATTTTAGAGGTTTTGATCTTTGTTTCTATTTACAAATTATATTCCATAAAAACCTTTGATCGAACTCGCATCAGGAAATCGATTGGAATCATCGTGATTTTCATGTACGCAACAACACCTATTATGTTATGTTCATTGAACATCTACATTGCCCTTGTTGCGTTGATCCCACCGCTCTGGTTCTTTGGCAGTAACCTTGTGTTACATAAAACGGTTTTTGAGCCAAAAACAATGTAATCAATTTATTCCTTTTTTTTCTTTGCTGCTTTAATGAGTCCATCGAAGAGGGGGGCGGGTTTCATCGGCCGTGATTTAAACTCCGGGTGTGCCTGGGTACCGGTAAAATACGGATGACCAGGCAGTTCCATGAACTCCATGAGGATACCATCTGGTGATCGTCCAGAGAATACAAGGCCGTTCTTCTCCAGGGTTTCAATGTATTGCGGGTTGACTTCGTACCGATGCCGATGACGTTCATAGACCTTGTTTTGATCATCATAGAGTTTCCGGATCAACGATCCTTCCGTAAGAACCGCTGGATACGCTCCCAATCGCATGGTCGCCCCGTAGCGTGATTCAGTGACAATTTTAACCTGATCAGGGATGAAATCAATCACCGGGTAAGGGGGGTTTTTCTCAACCTCTGTGGTGTTTGCACCTTTCATTCCACAGACGTTTCTTGCGTATTCGACGACCGCGAGCTGCATCCCCAGACACAATCCAAGGTATGGAATCTTATTTTCACGAGCATATTTTATGGTTGCAATCTTCCCTTCAACACCGGATAATCCAAATCCACCAGGGACGATAATACCGTCGACTTTCTTGAGGTTCACAATCTTCCGTGGCTGTTTCTCAAAGATTTTTGAGTCAATCCATTCGATCTCTGGGCGGACGTTGTTATTCCATGCCGCATGCTTCACCGCCTCAATCACAGAAATATACGAGTCGGAAAGCTTAAACGCGCCAATATCAAAGTATTTCCCAACAATCCCAATTTTTATTTTTTTATCCAACTTACGGATTTTCGCTATGTAATTCTTCCAAGCATTGAAATCCATTTCTTCTTTGCGTAAACCAAGTTTCTTTAAGATTTTCTTGCAGAGTTCTTGTTCCTCGAACAACAAGGGGACCCCATAGACGTTATCGATATTAGAATCTGAAATAACGTCCTCACCAGAAACGTTACAGAACAACGCGATTTTTTCCTTCCGTACATCATCAAGTGGTTTTTCCGAACGAGTGATAATGAAATCAGGTTGAATACCAATTTCTCGGAGCAGTTTGACGGAGTGCTGGGTTGGCTTGGTTTTTGCTTCACCAAGTGATTTCAGGACCGGTACATAGGTGACATGGACGTAGATGATTTTTTCTCCCTCGTATTTCATCTGACGAACCGCTTCAAGGAATAATACGTTTTCGTAGTCACCAACAGTGCCGCCAATCTCGACGAGAACGAAATCAAATTTTGTTTCCTCTGCGGGTGCTCGAATCCGTCGCTTGATTTCATCAGTGACATGGGGGATTGGCTGAACTGTTTTACCGAGGTATTTACCGTTTCGTTCTTTTTCTATGACAGCGCTATAGACTTGACCGGTGGTGATATTGTTGCGCTTAGGGATATTGATGTCTAAAAAGCGTTCGTAATGACCGAGGTCCTGGTCGATTTCCCCGCCATCCTCTGTTACCCAGACCTCTCCATGTTCGGTTGGTCGTAAGGTCCCTGCATCATAGTTGATGTAGGGATCAATCTTGATTGCAGTCACTTTATATCCGTGGTTCTCGAGGATCTTTCCGATCGACGCGGTCGTAATACCTTTCCCTAAACCAGAAATAACTCCACCTGTTACGATGATATAATTAACCATCCCGATCAACAGGAAAACAGAATAGGGTAGGTGATTTAAATGATTTTTGACTGTTCATATAGTGAATTTAAATCACCCTTTTTCCTTTTGTTTTCCTCTCCTAAATGCTTGTAAATAAATTCAACTCACTAAACATGTTAATTGTTGTCATAATCGCTCCAGCCTCCAAAGTTTGGAGAGGAATATGATGCTTGCTATATAATCATTCCTTTTTTTCATAGGAGAAGCATTAACACGGTTTTAACATATATTTTTGAGTGAATCAATGACAATAAAAAGAAGAGAAAAAGATGGGGTTTAATTCCCCAGCAGGGATTATTGTGCAAAGGTTTAAAGCCTATAAAAAAAATCAATTAAAATTAGGGGATGAGTATTGCAAAATAGATTCGAAGAAATTACTTTTTACTATATCACAACAGATAAGACACTTTGAAATGTGACGTCATTTACACGATAAACTCCCAGTGCGGGCGTAATAATATCTAGCATAGTTAATAAACAAAGTAAAACAAACTTTATTTGTAAACAACGGTACGAGCCTTCTATTTACTGATACGATTTATGTTAATATCTTGTTATAAAAAAATAAAAAGAGATAAGGAAGAGTATATGGTTCTTCACCAATACTCTAATTCTTATGAATGATGATGTTTCCACCACCGATCATTGTTGTCGGATCAGAATTTTCGTCATATCCAATCATATTATCATATATCACAATATTTTGATTGTCTTTGTCCCAGATCTTTATCCTAAACTTATCTTTACCATCACCACCTTGTAGATTACCATCTATCGCCGAGATTCTGAATTCATAGTTTCCTTGATTATTGATTGTGCCATTGCCCTTATACATTGCTTTCTTTCCAGCAACCACCAACCACTCATACTCATTCGAGTGGAAGTTCAGATCAGCCACTTTTAATTGAAACTCAGTATTTCCTGTGGGTATATGCTGACCTGGCAGATATTTTGAGACAAACCCGAAGTTAGCTTTTCCAGTGAGGTTTGGATATGACGGATATGCTCCTGCTGGTGACATGAACCATCCACCACCAGTCACAAACCCGCCTTCAGGATTATAGACAACCACATACTGGAATTCCTCTGAATCGCTTCCACCATTATCGTCTTCTACCGTCAAAATCACCATATACACACCCGCTTGTGTATAAGTCCAGGAACTGCTCACAGTATAGTTACCATTCGAACCAGTGATAGAACCGGTCGTCGAGTTACCGTCACCCCAGTTAATGGTCGCAATAAAGGTATCTGACCATCCGAAGTCTGTAAATGTGCCAATGAGAGTGGAGGATGTACCAGCTTGGATAGGATAGTTCGTACAGTTCAGCGATGTGATTACTGGAGGAACATTGTAGACAGTGACCGCTGTGGTATATTCAGTAAATCCATCGTCGTCATCTACTATTCTCCCTTTCACCGTATACGCCCCGTTGTCATACCATGTGTAGGTCGCTGAAGCATCAGTCTGATCCACGATCTCGTATATACCATCGTTATTCCAATCAAATGAATACATGAATGTGTCAGAGGTTCCAGGGTCATACTGATTCGTAAACGATACCGTTACCACACTGCCTTCGTTCTTCGGACCGTCATTACCCAGTGTTGCCGTCGGAGCGACATTATTGACCATGACTGTTGTGAGGTAATCAGTGAACCCGCCATCATTATCTATTATCTTTCCCTTCACCGTATACGCTCCATCGTCATACCATGTGTGGGTCGCTGAAGTACCAGTCTGATCCACGATCTCGTATATACCATCGTTGTTCCAATCAAATGAATACATGAATGTGTCAGAGGTTCCAGGGTCATACTGATTGGTAAACGACATCGTTACCACACTACCCTCATTTTTCGGACCATCATTATCCAGCGTTGCTGTCGGAGCAACATTATTAACGGTGATCGTTGTGGAATCTATGGTTGTATAGATTCCATCGAATACCTCAACTGTCACGATCCCAGCGTAATCATTATACCACGTGAAGGTGGCTGTTGTTTCAGTGGAATACGGTGTGTCCCAGATGCCATCGTTATTGAAATCCCAGCGGTATTCAAGCAGGTCACCATCAGGATCTGATGAGGCGGAGGCATCGAAGGTAATCGCAGATCCTTCATTGCCTATGTATGCATCCCCTGCGTTTGCTACGGGGGCGAGGTTTGATGGCTTGGTTGTAAAACTCCATACTGGTCCTACGGTAGATTTACCGAAGCTATCATAAGCGATAATCTTCCAGTAGTACGTGGTAATAAAATTCAAAGAACCTGGTGTATAGATCGTTGTCAATTGATTGTGTGATACGAGGGGAGGAGTGTTTGTGGTGCCAAAGAAGACATCGTAGATGAGAGGATCTCCTTCTGGATCGGTACAAGTCCATTGTAAATCCGTGTTGAGATCGACATGGATGGCTGCGTTTGTTGGAGCAGGGTTACTTGGTGTGTTTGGAGGGAGATTCGGTTGCGTCGTGAATCTCCATACTGGTCCTTCGGTGGATTTTCCAAATGCATCGTGTGCAACAATCTTCCAGTAGTAGGTTGTATCATAAAGAAGTACATCAAGAGCATAGGAGGATAGGTGATGCTTGCTTTTTATTAGTGCAGGCGGGTTGTAGGTCCCGAAGTAAATGTCATAGGTTAATTGGTGACCATCGGGGTCGCTGCAACTCCATCCTAGATCTGCATTGATATTTATGTTGGTTGATGTGTCTGTGGGGCTTGGGTTGTTTGGTACTGTCGGTGGATTGTTTATTTTTGTTGTAAAACTCCATACCGGTCCTTCCGTGGATTTTCCAAATATGTCCCGTGAGATAATCTTCCAGTAGTAGGTTTTTTCATAAGCGAGTGTCTCCAGATCAAATGAAGAATATTGATAGTTGCTCCTTATTAACGAGGGGGGATTATTGATACCAAAGTATACATCATATGTCATAACATCCCCGTCTGGGTCATTTCCAATCCAGTATAAATCAGTATTCAATTCAACTTCGGTTGCGGTATGTACTGGTGTCGGATTGCTTGGTATCGATGGTGGAGTATTCTCTTTTGTTGTAAAGCTCCATAGAGGTCCTTCCGCAGAAGCACCATAACTGTCCCACGCAACTATCCTCCAATAATAGGTAGTCTCAAAACCAAGGATCCCAGGGTCATAAGTATATCCTGATTGTTTATTAACGATCTTCGGAGGCGACGGAGAGGATCCGAAATAAATGTCATAGGTGAGTCTATCTGCTCGATTCGGATCGGTGCATATCCAGCCAAAATTTGTATCGATGCTCAAATCCGATGCGCCTTCTACTGGAGATGGATTGGTTGGTGTGTATGGCGGTTGATTCCAACATCCAATGATGATTGTTGTAAGGTGCCAGGCTTCAGCCCAACAATATCCTACATACCCACTTGAATTATATGAGGTGTTTACCCCTGTTTTGTTATACAGCTGCCATTGTTCCGCGGTACTATTCCAGAAGTAGAGACCAGCTAGTTGATCCTCGGTAAGATTGATATTATCGAGATCCTGCTGGGTGTAAAACAATGTGATATTGATTGGCCACACAACCGCTGTTTCATCTTCAACAGTAACATTGATGAAGATATAGATATCATCTGGCGGTGGTGTGGATTCCGGGTGAGGGTTCTCCTCATACCTAATCAGGGTGATGTTTGTGGTTCTCGTCACATTGATGCTAATATTGGTATCGGTTTCTTCTGTGGTATTTATGGTATTCTGTCCTTCGGATAACGGTTCAGTGATAATCTGTGAAACAACCCAGAAGTTGTCATTTCCTGATCGACTTGAGATATTGTAGACGTTTTTCGCCCAGATGAAATACGTATAGGTACCGGAGATGGCGTAACTCATGTTCAGATAATACTGGTCATTCATGGATACATTTATTGGTGTGAATCCGCTTGGGCCAACAATGTTTACCTTAACCGTGGTGATTGGAACTGTGTCATTGACATTGCAAGTGATGTTGACGTTCCCATTCACCGTCTGGGTTTTTGGTGAAACTTGAATATTCGTGAATACTGGTGATGTTGTGTGGAATGTCCATGATGGGCTTACGATGGAATGCGATGAATCATTCACAATTACATACCATTGATATGTTATATTGGCTTGTATGGGATACTCCATTGACAGATGAACCTGTGCTTGACCTCCTGATTCTACGTTTACTGTTTTAATGAAAAATTCGTTTAATCCTTCTATTAGATAGAAGCTGACATCCAGGTCATTGCCGTCTTGATCGTACATATCTGTCTTGAGCCAAATGTCTTTGCCGGTCTCTGAGTTATGTGGTGGGTACGGGTTCGAAACCTGTGGTTCGTAAATATTGTTGCTGGTATGGAACACCCATTCTTCGCTTGTCAGTTCAGCACCATAAGTATCATTGATTGTGATATACCAGATGTAATCTGTATCGAGATTCATGTTCAGATAATTGAGGATGTTGATACATGCGTTCGATCCGTTTGTGACATTATACAGGGTTGTCAATAGGGTTGTCGTTCTCGTCTGCCCGGTGTAATTGACAATATAGAATGATATGTTCATAAGGTCGTTGTCAGCATCGGTGACTGTTACACTCAGGTTAGTATTTGGGTAAATAATACTATTATTGATCGGATATCTCTTTTCTATCTGTGGTATTTGATTTCCGCGGGGTGTGTTGAATGTTTTGTCTTCACCGTAATTTTGATACACACCGTTATCTGCAACAGCACGATAGTGATAGAGAGTCTCGGGTGTCAGGTCTACCAATGTTTCATTGAAATACTCCGTTACTATTGTCGTTTGGTTTGCAGTTACATTGCCATAACTTGTTGTTGTTCCCCATTCGAAATAAGTTGTACAGTTTGATAGTAATGAACCGACTGATGCTAGCGACATATCATCGTAATAGATTGGGCTTGCACCGTTTCCAAATAAATCAACTGCTTCTAATGACATCGCTCCGCCACCGCCATAATTTACAGTATCTGACCATGTGTGGTCTGCAAGTAGTATGTCATCGTAATAAATTTCAAGCCAGTCACCATCGAGGTCAATCTCACAACGAATTTCTTTCCATTCACCAACAGTATAAGTTAATTCTTCATTAGCATATTCGGATACAACTTTTCCAGTGTCACTATTGAATGATAATTGCACTCCCCAGATGTTTGAAGCGCCACTAATCTCATAGTTACTTAGTAAAATGATGTATGAAGTCCCTGAAAAATCAGTTGGTATATACTGCCAGATTCTATAAGACAATTGACCCTCAGTGCAACCTGTATATTCGTGAACGGTGTCTGAATTTCCTGCTATTTCGATTGAATAAGGTGAACTAAGTGGTTGGTCATCTCTAACATAAGAACCTGCTGATGGATTATCATTCCAACCTTTCCAGCCACCGTCATCTTCTCCACCATTTAGGAATTGGTCGTTTGCATAAGAATCGAAGTTATCCTCCCAGATAACATCTTCACCACCAGTAAGTATAGGTTCAATACCTGTAGAATTAAGATAACCATTGATAACGACGGTTGTATCATTGATAGGTGTTGAACAGTATGTCTCTACCAATGGATAAAGAATTCCAGTTGTGACGTTTGCCGAACCATATGAATTAGAAAGCGAACCGCCCAGATACGGTGCAAAAGAATCCGCCCAAATCTGATAGTAATAAGTGCTATTCGGGGATATATCTGTATCTATAAAGTATGTGTCGTTTATCATATAAGCAATTTGTGTGCCATCGCCCCAACTCCAACCCTCATGGTCATTTCTTTCTACTGTGTAATAGAGATATTCTTCTTCTCCGATACCAGCAGTCCATGAAAGGTTTATCCAAGAGCCATTTGGTGTTGTTTCTGCAATTGCTATTGCGTCGGCTGGGGCAATTGGATTTGTAAAGAATGGGAAATCGTCACCGTATGCAGTATAATTGTCGTTACTTGCAACCGCACGACAGTAATAGAGCATACCTGGTGATAATCCATCTATAGTTTCATAAAAGTATGAATATTCGTCTGTTGTTTGATAATCAGTTACGTTACCATACTCTAAAGTTCTGCCCCATTCGAAATATGTTGTACAATTTGCCCCGCCACTAGGAGTTGTAGCAACTGTTTTATCAGTGTAATATGCAGAAAATGGATAACCGCTTGGTGGGTACGAATATCCCTGATGCCATTCATCATTGAAAACTGTAGCAATAATCATAATATTGCTGTTATTAATACTAGGGAATCCATTAGATGTACCATCCCATGTTGTTGAATTAGAATATGTTTCTCCAGTATCTATCGAAATAGGCGTATTAAATGCATAGTCTAAAAATGGGAAAGTGTATAGTTGTCCTGCTGTATCATGCCAACCCATGCTTGACACTATTTCTGTGATATATACACGTAGATGCCCACCATATGTGGTTGCTTCATTGTTGGTTATTGTAACATCAATTTTCATGTTTGTGCCACCAAGCCAAGTTGCAACTAAATCGATGTCAACATCTTTTACAGTTCTGTTAGCACACAAATTTATCCTGTTTATGTATTCTGCTTTCGCACCACTCCATCCTCCAATTACGACTTCGTATCCACCGTCAAACCAAACAGTTGGATATCCATATAAATTATAATCAGTTATACATCGCTGTTCTGCCTTTGTATTTTCATCAGTAACTAATGAAACATAATAAAACGGATACCCTTCAGCATACATCTCTTTTAAAGCACTATGGGCATATTTGTCGTAACCATCCCATGTTGCTCCTCCTAACTCTACTAATGTTTTTGCATATTCCAACGGATCAGGTTCACCACCAGATGCTTTGCCTGTAGAGGTCAGATAACCATTGAGCGTTGCTGATGTTTCTTCAATATTGGTAGCTCCTCCAGTTGTGACAATAGGATAACCTAACGGTGTTGTTACATCTGTAGACACATAATCAGAATATCGTTCAAACGAAAGTGTACCCACACGTGACCAAATCTGATAATAAATTGTTACGTTAGACTCAACTGTATCTTGATAACTCTGAGAACTGCTACCCGCTACCGAACTAACGAATATTCCTTCGCCTACGTCCCACGTTTCGTGACTATTTCTTTCGATTCTGGTACTAAACAAATCATCTTGACCAATTCCTTTTGTCCATGATAGATTTACCTTCTGACCTTCTGGTGTTGTTTCAAAAAAGATTGCTGTAAAGTTACTTGGCGGTGTTGGTTTTGTAATCAATACACTTTCATCATAACTTGTATAGACACTATTGTTTGTAACAGCACGATAATAATAGAGTGCCCCTACTGATAAATTATTTAGTGTTTCATTGAAGTTTTCACTTTCGTTTATTTTCCGACTGTCAGTTACATTACCATAACTTGTTGTCTCACCCCATTCAAAATGGGTTGTACATGATACTCCTTCATCTCCAGTATCAACTAAAAGACCATTCATAACTGCACTTGTCTCTGTAACATCAGATAAATTGAGTAATTGAACTTCAGGATACCCCATTGTTGTATAATTTGTTGCAATACCTTCTGAATACATACCTGTCGTAGTATTGTAACTATAGAAGGTGTAGCGATATGTGTCACCTATTGTGTCAACAGCATCAACAAAATATGTTCCTGTTCCGTTGTAAATTTCAGTATGTCCTGAATATGACCAACCGAAACGTATTATCCAATCTTGACCATAACTTTCCCACCCACTACCATCATAATTTACTAGGTCGCTTTGATACGGGTAATTTGCATTTGCAGTCATATACATGTATGGTGTTTGAACAACTATCCAAATATAATTAGACGCATTTGGTTTAAATGGTCCTTCAAGTATGTAGCTATAAAGCCCAGTTGTTGCAGGTGTTGTACTAATTGATTCAGTAACCTCCCCTGGTGATGTTTCTGTGCCATTTGCACATACAGATATATTCAAAACAGTGCCACTCTGTGCATAGACTTGAACAGCATAAAGATAATCCATACTGTACTCCGCAACTCTGTCTGGAGGATATATAATTGCAAAAGAATATGGTGAATCTGCTATAAAACCATCAATTGCATCATAAGTATATGCTGATATTTCATCCAAATTGAAAACTCCCTCTTCAATAACAGTCCGATACTCGTCCTTCCCTTTTGTCCATGACAATGTAATATTCAAAGGTGTTTCTTCATCAGCAGATACATTTGAAGGAGGCAACGGAGATGTAAATCCATCCCACGTAGCATATTCTTCACTCCAGTTAAATGAACCTTGTTCCCACGCCCAAGCACTGAAAAAGTAATGTGCATCTGGTGTAAGATTTGTAACTAAAGTTGATGACCCCGTGCCGTTATAGGCGTTGATACCTTCATCTATTGAAGTCGGATATCCTGTTGTGTCATATTGTATGTAAGTGCCTATTGTAATAGTTGAAGTTGCAACAGATAGCAGAACATCATCGATATACCAGTAATCCATATTATACGAATCCCCAATTAATGTAAATGAAATATAAAATGTAGAAGACCCCACACCAGTTGTTAACGGAATAGATACCGTTTCTGGTCCGATATTAACGGTAGGGTCTACATACGACCATACTGTGTTCCAATTTACTGAATCGGTAGAAGTTTCCACCTTAATGGTAAACGGAGTGGCATACCAGTCAAAAAAATGCTTGAATGAAAGTGTAGCCTCAGTATACCCTGTTGTATCAATTGAAGGAGAATAGAAACGGAAAGTATTTGTTGTCCGTGGATTGTAATAAAATCTTAATTCAGGAGAAGTTCCTCCAGCATTACTTGTACTTCTCTGTGCCCAATTTGTTACAACTGGAGACCTTGTCCATCCATTCGGATAAGAAGTGAAATATTCCGAAAATAATTCAATACTGCCACTACTACTATTCATCGATTTAACCCAACTCAGGTTTATCTGATTGGAGGTTGCTATTCCATTTAGATATAAAGGTGGTGTTACTATTTTTCTAAGAGTGTCAAATATTTCATCCTCTCCATACGTAGTACCATAATCGTTTGTCGCCACTGCTCTGAAATGGTATGTTGTTTCTGGTATTAATCCCACGACGTTCACATTAAATGATTCACCTTTTTGTTTGAGTTGACTTTCAGTAGTATTGCCATATAAGTCAGTCGCTCCATATTCAAAACTCACATCGCATGTTTCTCCACCATCATCATCTAAATAGCCATTGAGGGTGGCAGTTATTGATGAAATATTTGTTGCAGGATTTGTTGTAACTATCGAAGCATCCGATTCTGTGGAACTATATGCAGAACCAAATGTTTCTGACCATTGATGTATTGTTGAGTTGACATCCCATTCTGCATAACTCCAAGCCTGGTAATAGTAGAGTGTTGCTCTATCCAAATCGGTATCTACAAAATATGTTCCAGAACCATTGTAAAGAAATACGCCCGCCCCAAAAGCCCAAACTATCTGACCAGATGCGTTCCTCTCAATATATGTACTGTTCGCCGTGTTTGTCCAAGAAATGTTTAAAGAGGAGTTCGATAATATATTTACGGATAAATCTGTTGGTGGAAATGGCTTAGTCAAAAATACTGCATCAGAACCATACGAAGTTGAGTTTGAGTTTTCTGCAAAGGCTCTATAATGATGGAGTAAGCCTGGCTGTAGCCCAATAAGATTAAAATCGAATGTGGAATCTGTGTTAAAAACATCTTCATATATCGATAAAGAGTAGATGGGTCCACCGTAATCTGCTGTCTCTGCTTTCTTGGTCATGTTGCTTTTCCAATATTGGTAGACTTTCCGTGTTGTACCCCCTCCCGCATAGACATAGGTTGTGTCTTGTGCAAGAGCATATATGTAACCTCCATAATCTGCTGTCTCTGCTTTCTTGGTCATGTTGGATTTCCAGTATTGGTAGACTTTCTGCGTTGCCCCTCCAGCATAGATGTATGTCAAATTCTGTTCAATAGCATAAATAGCACTACCGTAATTTGCTGTCTCTGCTTTCTTGGTCATGTTGGATTTCCAGTATTGGTAGACCTTATTTGTATCACTTCCTCCCGCATAGACATATTCTTCATCTTGAGCAAGAGCGTAGATGAAGTTACCATAAGATGCCGTCTCTGCTTTCTTGGTCATGTTGGATTTCCAGTATTGGTAGACCTTTTGGGTTGTAAATCCCCCTGCATAGATGTAAGTGTCATCTGAAGTAAGAGCATAGATAAGACCACCATAGGACGCTGTCTCTGCTTTCTTGGTCATGTTGCTTTTCCAATATTGGTAGATTTTATTTGGTGCATCTCCCCCCGCATACACATATGTATCATCTTGGGCAAGAGCAATTATCCAACCATAATTTGCTTCTGCCTTCTTCGTTAAATTTGACTTCCAATATTGATAAACTTTGTTTGTGCCCCCTCCCCCCCCTATATACACATAATCTTCATCTTGAATGACGACATTGATATCACCCCCATATACTGCTGTCTCTGCTACCTTTGCCATATCTGTTGTCTGGTATCTGTAAACTTTCCGTGTTATAGCCCCTCCTGCATAAAAATGTTCATTAGGAGTTATACATATATTACCATATCCCGTAGTGTTACCGTACTCAAAACCAACAGTACAATTCTCACCACCACCGTCATTTAAATAACCGTTCAGGATGGCGGTGGTCTCTTCGACATCTGTTGATGAATTTGTTGTAACTATCGGAACGGAAAATGGTTGATAATCATCGCTTTTTATAACTGATACTAAAGTAAAGTTCGCCAATATCAGCATCAATATTATTACTAAAGTTTTTTGCGTTTTCATTTTAAACACCTATTTTAATAACTCTCTCAGCTAAAACGAGGCTTTTTCTTACTACTCCCTTTTTCATGATTTTCGTCCTCCCCTGTAAAACAGGTCAAGGTTTGTTATCCTTTGGATTCATTTAAATGTTTGGAAAAGATATAAATTCAAAAGGAAAGGATGAGAATCGGTTTTATAGGGTCTGGATTGTCTGGGAAAAAAACAATGCCGAAGCACTCCTCCGATGAGAAAATACAATCAGACTCCGAGAAAATAAATCGATTAAAAGTAAATAAAATTAACTCATGTATCGGAGTATTATTAACATGATTTTGGATTTAAAGAAAAACGAGTCACACGCTGCCATGCTAATTGAGGGTCCCGAAAAAGACAAGGCCACATCCAAACCAAGTGATACACAGCAGATAATACCAGACATTGTCAAGCGATACCGCGAGTCCGATAAGCAGGACAACCCATGGGAGAATAAGGAGAAATAATGCCTGCAGTAGGCTTCCGACTCTTTCAGAGAGATTTAACTCCATAGGTCATCAAGATGTTGTTGTAAGTCGGTTTCGTATATTACATGATGTATTTAAGTTTAACTTGATTCTTTGAGGTCCTTTACCTTCCCAAGGGAGGATCCATCCAGAAGATATACCTCTGCGTTGTCAACGTCGATGAGAGAACCAAACGGCCCAAGAAGAGGATCTCGGTTGACTGCAATACCACCACACAAAGGATTAAACGCTGGCATGACGAGAATCTGTGAAGTTGGTGACGTCGGATATTTTTCTAGAAACTTATCAGAAAGTGGAGCGCTCCGTAGCCAACATTGTTCAAACGTCCGGTAACCAAGACGGTCGGTAAGCATCACCGTGGGGTGGGTGTGACCGATGATGACCTGTTCGCATTGCATGACCTCTTTGTTTGGCCTTCGGTGACCATGGGTAAACCCTATCCCTTCAAACACAAAGCCATCGGAGGGATGTAACTTAATTGCTGGTGGAAGCAATCGATCGATGTTTCCATCGTGGTTCCCAGGCAGGACATGAAGGGTACCATATGTTTGAATGGTGTTCAGGAATCGATTCACATCAGTTCGTTCTTGGATGGTTGATGAAGGGATATTGTGTTTAATGTCCCCAAGCAAGATGATGTCATGGATAGTATATGTTGTGAGAATCGAGATCAATCGTTGTTCCATCACGCTGGTTTGCGATGGCACCTGTAATCCGTTTTCCCGTAATTCGCTTTCAATGCCGATGTGAAGATCTGCGATAACCAATAGTTTTTTTTCTTTGAGCAGGAGAGCAGGTTCATCGATGATTGGTTGAAGCTCAGGCGGCATAGGTTATCCCATGGGAAAAAGACTATTAAAATGAATCAGGGAAAAAATGATGTTCATAAATAAGAGGAGATAGAGTCCGCAAAAAACCCAGATGGACAGGTCTCCGATTGCTTTCCGAATGCCGTTACCACCTTTTCCGATGCAAAGAAGGCGAAGTCCAGAGTATGCAAGTAGTTGGATGGGGATAGCAAGGATGAGGTAGCCGAGGACCCAGATGATTAATTCTAAGAGCAGGAATACCCCAGTGATCACCGAGAATCCTTGTGAGATGAGTGCAGTAGCCGCGCTGATGCCAAAGAGGTCGTTGATTTCACTATCAAGTAAAAGAAATGCTATGATGAGTAAAATGATATGGAAAAAGAGGGCGTATCGTTTGATTCTCTCATCTCTTTTTGTGTCAACAGGAGGTCGTAAGAAAAACCGTATGTAGATAAAGACGCACAGCGCGAGAATCCAGATAATGAGCATCTCGTAGGGGAATGCGATCCCGTCAGTGTTGCGTTTTGCTTGGGGGTTGTAGAAGTGGTTCCCAAGGAAAATGAGTTTACAATCCGCTTGTATTGTTGGTCCAGAGGAAGATCCTGTAACGGTGACGTCAAGCGTATTGAAACGGGCGAATCCGACAGAAGAAAACCGTTGTGTCGTATGATCAATGGTCACGGTATCGTTGGTTTGGAGGAATACCATCGCTCCGTTTGCAACAAGAGAGGTTGCCTGGATGATAGTATCAATTTCGTTGATGGTGTTCATGAATTCCGAGGTGTCACCTCCCCCAAGGTTTTTTACTGCGATAGAGATATTTTTTATGAGTTGTTTTATCACAATGTCTTTAGGGTCCGCTGGGGAGATTGACAGTTTCAATGGAGCGGTCGAGGTAGCAGCGTTAAGTGGAAAAAGAGACAACGGCGGATGTTGGGTGACTGAGAATTCTTCATTCTGAATCACCAAGTAATTATTTTGTGAAGCTCCACTCCAGAGTGTCGCCCCGTGTGTATCTTTTACTCTGATTGTACCCGTATTGGACAGCTCGGTGAGCACCGCAAAGTCTCCAGAACATTGCATGGTGAATGGATTGTTCGTTATCGTGAGCAAAAACCTTGTTGTGGTACCAGCGATGATTTCAAAGGGGATGAAGGTGGTGACTGCATAGGCTAGGTCTGTGGAAACGCTGAGGCGTCCTTGATTAATCCCGAGCAGAAACATCCCGTTGTCTGTAGTGATGTCAACATTGGAGTATTCCGTGATGTGATCGTAATAGCGGAGGTAGAGTTCTTCAAGTGAGGTTGCTTTGGTGATGTCGATGTTTTCTGCGACGATGACAGTATCGAGATTGGAGATACTGCTTGCTCCAACGAGAGGAAATGCGTTCATGTCTTGGACAAAGGATGAATTGATTAATCGTTCCATCGGGTAGCCAGTGAAGGTCCCGCTGATTTCGGTTTTTCCAACAAAAAATACTTTGGTATCCTTCGTGAGTGTTCCTTTGAGATCATGAGAGGTTGAAAAGATCGCGGTGGCTGAGGGAGAAATCATGAAAAAGACGATGAGGATTCCCATCAGGAGGTATGTTTTTTTCATTCGAATGGCTGATTACTGCGGAGTTCTTAAAAGTTTTTTTTATTTTGAAGTAAAGGCTTTTATCGCAGAGAAGGATATCTGTGGTGAGGATGGAAATAATGTGGGAGAAGAAATCATCTGGAGAGTTTGTGAAAAAGACAGAGAAAGCGGTGCGGAAGCTTGCTGATAAAAAGACCGAGACGATTGAACGGACCGCGGAATGGATGAAGAAATATCAGTACGCGGAATGGCCAGCAAACCCTGATAAGGTTGAACAGGAAATGAAAAATAAGATTACCGCAGCGCTTTCAGAGGAGATGCAGCAAGAACCAGCGTTTATGGCATGGGTATTGTATCAAGTCGCTGGCGAGCTTGTGGCACACCTAGAAGTCAAAGCGATCTGGGAATAAATGAGCAGCTTTTCCTTGGCGTTCAGGTTTTATAAAAAAAATCACTATAGGTATTTTTTCAACACAGTAGGGATTTCATCAACAATATCGGTTGCAACTAACCCGTAGGATCTTTTCTGGAACGCTTCGTTGCCTGCTTCACCGTTGAGGAATGCAGCGATGCGTATAGCGTTGAAAGGCTTAACTCCTTTTGACAAGAGTGCTCCGATGATGCCTGCAAGGACGTCTCCAGTCCCACCAACAGTCATTGCTTCATTATGAACTTTATTTTGTTTGACGTTTTTTCCATCACTGAGCACATCGATATATCCTTTCAGGAAAATCGTGATCCCGATTTTTTCAGCCCAATCTTTGACCGCGTTGATTCTTGTGTCAACATCTTGTGAAAGGGTGATCCCCGTGAGTTTTTTGAATTCACCGACATGGGGGGTCACTACGGTTGTTGAGTTCTTTATGAGGGGGAGGTTTTCCCCGACTGGTTTGATGGCATCAGCATCGAGTACCAATGGTTTCTTTTCCGCAATGATGCGTCTGACAAGCGGGATGATTGCTTCTTCGGTTTCTTTAGCAGCTCCGAGTCCTGGACCGAGAACAACCGCGGTGCATTTACTGAGAAGTTCTTCGATGCTCGGGATATCGTTCTTTGTAAGCATATCATCGTGGAGATCTTTTACGATGAAGTTTGGTGAAAACGCGGCAACTGATTCCCAGGATCGTTTTGGCGTTGCAATATACACAAGGTCAACACCGGTTCGTAATGCAGCAAGACCGCTGAGCGCTGGTGCACCGATGTAGGGTCCTCCGCCTATAATGAGTACGATGCCGTTGTCTCCTTTGTGTGATTTTTTTGCAGGGCGTGGATAATATACAGAGAGTTCCCCTGGCCCGACGTAGGTTGTTGCTTCTTGGGGGATGCCGATGTCGACCACCTGGATGTTTCCGCTGTTTTTCTCGTTCATCCCTTCTTTGATATCATGAAAGGTGACGGTATACTCAGGGGTGATTGTTTGAGTGGTGCCAAGTCCCGTGGGAACATCAATAGAAACAATCATTTTCTTCTTTGTTGCATTGATTTTTTTGACGATGGTTGCGTACGGTTCTTTTAACTCACCGGCTAGTCCAGTCCCAAGGAGTGCATCGATGAGAATATCGTTTTCTACAAGGAGCGCGTCGAGGTCACGAGGTGAGGTGTAGATTTTGACTTCGTAGGTTTGGAGTTTCTGATAATTTTTCTGAGCAATCTCTGTTTTGATCTCGGTTCCTGCAAGAAAGACCGTGACCTTGTAGTATTGCGTAAGGTACCGTGCTGCGACAAACCCGTCTCCGCCGTTGTTGCCGGTCCCACACAGGATGAGGATGTTTTTCTTTGTGTTTTTTACCGTGTTTCTCACGAAGTCAGCGATACCTTTTCCTGCGTTTTCCATGAGGTGTAATGTTGGTACGCCAAAGTACTCTGAGTTCCTATCCAGGACCTTTATTTCTGCTTCTGAAATCATACCAAAAATGTTAAACGACTAGAACTCTATATATGCTTCGGAATCATACCAGGATTTGTTACTATGATGCCAGGAAAGATGAATAGTAGGCAACTTGCTCAGATGATGAAACGCTTCGGAATTAATGTCAAGAATATTGATAATGTAGAAAAGGTGATTATTCAGACTGATACGAAGGAGTACGCGTTTGATGCTGCGGAGGTAACGGTGATGGAGGCGCAGGGACAAAAAACGTTTCAGATCATCGGTGAGCCGACCGTTAAAACCAGGGGTGGAGAGAGTGAAGGCACTCTGAAAGAAGACATTAAGTTGATTATGGAACAAACAGGGAAATCAGAGGCAGAGGCGCAGAAGGCTTTAAAGGAGACGAATGGTGATCTCGCCGAGGCTATCCTGAAGCTGTCTCAAACATAACACTTTATTTTTTTGGAGAGTATGACCTCATTCAAGGATGCGATAAAAAGTTCAAATCAAGGTGTCCTTCTTTGTCTGCATGTGGTGCCAGGGTCGTCTCAGGTTGTATTCCCTGCTGGGTATAACAAATGGCGGAAATGCATTGAAATCAAGGTGCGATCTGAGGCAAAAGACAATAAGGCAAACAATGAGGTAGTAGAAACAATTGCAGGGTTTTTTAAGATATCACCAAAAAATGTTATCCTGGTGAGCGGGCAGAAAAGCAGGGAAAAGACTGTAGCTCTCAAGAAAGTACCCGTTGATACAGTATGTGAGAGGCTTGAGGAATCATTCCATGGATTATGAACAAACGTTAGAGGAACTTGAAGAAGCTCTTACAGAATTACGAGAGGAAAATAAAACAGTACCCATTATCGTAGAAGGAGAAAAAGACATTGCTGCGTTACGAAAACTCGAAGTGTCTGGTGAAATCATCCGGTTCAATAAAGGACGTTCAGTTCCCGATTTCTGTGATACGATTGCCCAGAAGCATCAAAATATTATCCTTCTTACAGATTGGGATTGGCGTGGCGGCAGGCTGTGTCTTTCGATTAAAAAACATCTTGAGAATCGCGTAGACTGCAATCTGAGGTATCGTGAGGTGTTTGCAAAACGATGTATTTGTCGCACGGTAGAGGGGTTGCCGTCGTGGATAGAGACGCTTAAGAAGAAAATTAATCCAGAGTAACTGAATACTTTCATTACGCTCTAAGGAACCTTTAAAAGAAAAAATGATTGATGGGGGACATCGTGCAAGATCTTATAAAAGGACAAAAAAAGTTAGTACCGGCAGAAAAAAAGAAAGGAACGAGTGTGTGCGCACTCTGCCGGGGTACAAAATTCTTGTGTGGGAAAGCCCGCTGTCCCGTAATCGTCCGGTTTCATTCCAAGGTGAAAATGAAGCCGTTCGTCGATAGTTTGCGGTTGGAGGGTGCGTCACCACCAAGCGTTTTTATCGGCAGGATTGGGTATCCGAAGGTTGCTATCGGTCCGATGATTCCTCCAGTGATGGGTGATACCTCTGAGATCGATACCCCGGAGCTGTGGCTGGATAAAACCCTTGATGATATCGTTGATTTCCGCAGTCAGCTGGTCCGCGGGAAATTCACCGTGAATGTGACCAATGTAGAAAGCCCGCATCGTGTCGTAGAGTTTACCAGGGAGCTGGCTCTCTCCAAGAACGCGGTGTTTGCTGATGCACTCTTTGAGAAGAAACCCTATGGGAAGATAGCGTTTTATGATGAGGTGCAACCGCATGGGCCATCTGCGCCGTTAAAATCACTGGATATCACCAACCCGAAATACGAGCAGCATATCGAGAAGGCATACTATGATACCGATCTGAAGGCAAAAGACGCGATTCTTGATATCTATAAGAACGGGGTGCTCGTCTCAAAGATCCAGCGCGCGTTCAGCGTGGGCGCATTCGGGGTCAAAAAGAACAGACGGTTTGTACCTACCAGGTGGAGTATCACCGCGGTGGATTCTACCCTGGGCGCTGAACTCATGAAAAAAACAAAGACATATCCGTTCATCAATGAGGTCCGTGCGTACTTTCTGAATCAGTTTGATAACCGCTGGATTATTTTGATGACGCCATCGGAATGGCAGTATGAGCTTATTGAGGCGTGGTACCCTAATACGACGTGGAACCAGTTTGGGACCGGTATTTCGATTTTCAATAGCTACGAGTTTTATGAGGGACGGACGACGTATGCGGAGATCGGCGGGTGTTACTACGCGGCGCGTCTCGCGGTCAACGAGTTACTCAATAAAGAACGAAGGCAGGCTGGTGTCGTGATCCTGCGGGAGGCGCACCCAGGATATATCATGCCGATTGGGGTGTGGAACGTCCGCGAAAGTGTTCGGAGTGCACTTTCCCACCCTTGCCGGAAGTTCGATACGCTGAATGAATCACTCGTGTACGTGTCAGAGATTATGGATATCCCAGTGCAGCGATGGATCAGAAACAGCGCGGTGCTCAAGAACCAGTTGTACCAACGGCGATTGGAGGATTTTCTGGTGAGATAACATGGAGGTAAAACAAACTTTGTGTAAAACAGCGCTATCGCCTTCCTCGTTACCTGGTCTCTCATATTCACTGAACCCCTACAAAGGATGCCAACATCACTGCGCGTATTGTTACGCTCCAAACGTGCTACGGATGGATCAAGACCAGTGGGATGCAGCAATCGAGGTAAAAACCAATATACCGATGGTTCTTGCAAAGGAGCTGAAAACAAAAAAACCAGGTGTCGTTGGTATTTCTACGGTCACTGATCCCTATCAACCACTAGAACAGAAATATCTTCTTACGAGGTACTGCCTCGAACAACTCTTGAAGGTTGATTTCCCGATTCATATTCAAACGAAATCAGCCCTTGTCACACGAGACATTGATCTGGTCTCACGGTTTTCTGAGTCGCAAGTGATGATGAGTATCGCAACAGTACATGATGAACAAAGGAAGGCACTTGAACCACATTCTTCCTCCATCCAAGAACGATTACACGCCTTACGAACCTATGCTGATGCAGGAGTGAGAACCAGCGTATTCTTTGGTCCCGTGTATCCAACGACTTCATTAGAAGAAATCCCGTCAATCCTTGATACTTTTCGAGAGTCGGGTGCCACAGAGATATGGATTGATATGCTCCGTCTCAAACCAGGAATCTGGGAGAACATCCAGAAAGGATTACAACAGGAAAAAGAGGTTTTTCGAGTTTTCTCAAAAAATGTGTTTGAAAATAAAAAATATTATATTAATATCAGAGAGGAGATACGAAAGAGAGGAAAAGAACGAAATCTAAAAATTTTGGATGCTTTTTAAAAATCTTTTCTCGATAACTCCAGGGTTTGTTCATAGGGTCAGCCACTAGTAGCATTTAAATAGAATAACTCTATTACTCCAAAAATCCTTTCATAGAAAAGTAATAAAGTATAAGTGATACGTATGGCCAAAGCACGTGCACGGACGACCTCAAGAAAAGTCAAAGACCGATGGAAAGCAAAAAACTGGTACCAGATACTCGCACCATCGTTATTTAATAACGTTCCAGTTGCTGAGACCTTAGCAGAGTCTCCAAACAGCCTTATCGGTAGAGTTACGGAAGTCTCCCTGCAAGACCTCACCAACGATTTTCGAAAATCCCACATTAAACTCCTTTTCACCGTCGATAAAGTGGAACAAAACACGGCCCACACCCAACTCAAAGGTCATGTGCTCACCTCAGATTACCTCCGACGGATGACCAGGAGACGAAAATCTCGCGTCGACGGTGTGTTCGACGTTGAAACCAGAGACGGCGCGCTTCTGCGAGTAAAACCCTTTGCAATAGCAGAGAAACGAATCCAAAGCTCACAGAAAAAACTCATCAGAAACGTGATGAAAGTGGTCATCAGCAAAGAAGGCAAAACAAAAACCCTCAACGCCTTCATCAAAGACTGCCTCGACGGAAAAATCGGCAGCGAGATTTACAAGAACTGCAAAGTCTACTACCCAGTAAAACGCATTGAGATTAATAAAACAGAAATTATGCGATTACCAACGGTCATCATTGAAGACGAAAAACCAGCAGAGAAAAAAGAAGAAGAGCCGGTAGAACCCAAAGAACCAATAAAAGAAGAGTCAGAAGTACCATCTGAGGAAGAAATCACTGAAGAAAAGCCAGCAGAAGAAGAGTTACCAAAGGAAGAAAAAGAAGCACCTGCTGAAGAGGAACTTCCCGCTGAAGAAACAGCAAAACCAAAGAAGAAAACCAAGGCAAAGGCAACGACCAAGAAGAAAACCACCGCGAAAAAGACGACGAAGAAGAAGAAAGAAGTACCTCCTGAATAAACAACCACCCGGAGCATACTTTTATATATTTCTTCTTATATTTTATTCTTATATGAGACGATACCAGAAAATACCACCATTTTTATTCATCGTTCTCCTGCTCACATCCATACTCATTTTTCCCATAGGAAAATGCTGCAAAGACATTGTGATAACACCTCCAGCAACCGCAGGGAATTACAGTCTTCTGTTAAAGGTTCGAGACCCAAGTAGACCAGGCCTGCAAGTACTCTGTCGTGTTCCAGAGGGAACGCAATACACCTATCATCACCCGTGGACCGGGAAACCCTGGGATTTTATCGTCACGCATACATTTTTCGGTGTCGCAACACAAGGAGACACGCTTCCGAACATCGTCAAAGCAGGCATGGTCCTTACTGACGCGGGGCTTGCCTTTGGCGATGCAGACACGCTCTCAAACTGGAAAAACCCGACCAGAAATGCCTGGGATGACTTTGATTGGATCAGATACGCCAGTCAAACAGCAGACAACGAAGACGAAGCAATCAAACTACTGACCACCGAGGTAATTGATCAGCTTCATGCTACAGGGGTTTCCGAGAACCTGTTTTTAGTCGGCCCACAACGAGCAGTCGTCATTGAAGCAGATGCAGTGCATCATACAATCAAAGATGTTACCGATATCCTCGTCATGTCCAACTACCCAAAAGACCTCTGGCGGACACAACTCTTCAAATCACTACCGATTGCGTCTTCGTTTGATACAGAGAAAGAAACATGGGTACGACACGGCAGCATTGTCCGCCTTCAATCAATCTGCGGGGTGAAAATCATTCAAACGAACCAATTCTCCATCACCGTACAAGCGGTTCCAACGTTTGTCTTTCATTTCTATGGACTGAACAAGGAAGTAACAATCCATCTGGGAGAACGCGCCACCGTTGGACCCTATAGCGTCAAACTCCTAGACATCAACGGAAATACAGCAAATATAATGGTCTGTACCGCGGTGTACGCCTGGGAAAAAGAACTCCAGGCACACATCCGACCCATGAGCGGCAGAATCACGGTTGAAAATATGATAAGCTATTCCCGGCTTCATGCAACAGATCTTGATGGACTCCGACCTCTATGCGAAGACACTGCCACCTACGAAGCAGCAATGATATACAAAATACCAAATGAACACGCCAATCTCTTAAGTAGCGGGTGGTTTGCAGCAAACCATCCGTGCTCCTCGATTTATGTTCCGGTTCATATCTGCGACAACGATTTTTACGACCCGTACCAAACCGGAGAAGCAGCAGCACTTTCCTTAGAGCTCCTTCGCCTTTATGGTCATGGAACATTAACATCTCTCTGCCAAAACGTCGAAAACGTCTTCCTTTCGGAGAACGAGGGAAACGAAATACTCGCACACCAAATGATCCATAATGCTTCAGACATCACCCCATTTCTAACCGCTTTGGACCGAGGCATGCAAGAACAAGCGTTTCTCACCGAACAACTCTGGCTAGGCGCACCAAATGCCTCACGAGAAATCATCGAAAACATCTGGATGGGAAACTACACCCTCTCTCTTCAAAGGATGCAACAAACGGTGTCGGTTCTCAAAAATATCTCAGGAACAGAAGCTTCAATTTCCACCATAGGAAAGATCGCACTCAGTACCTGTAAATCCAGGATTGAAACAGCAGCCATCCAAGGAAGAAATTGCACTGAGTATGAACAAGAATATACTGCAGCAGATCAATATTTTAAATCAGGGGAGTACACCACGGGATTTGCCATTCTTCATCATACATTCGATTCCTGTAATACAGTCATCAAAGGAGTAACAAAAGTATAATCATGGTAGGAACCTATTTTCTAGATGACGTCATCTTTATTAAAAACGTTTAAAAAAACATCTCAGTTAGTTGGATGGGGATTTTCAATGACCAAAGCACGACAAATCATTATCATCGGCTGTGGCGCAGGTGGTGGGACCACCGCGCAATTCGCACGAAAAACAGACCGAACTGCATCCATAACCGTGTTTGAAAAAGGGAAATACCCACAATATTCAAAATGCGGGTTGCCGTACGCAATCGCAGGAACAATCCCAGAGTTTCTCAACCTCATCGAATTTTCTGAAGACTGGTTCAAAAAAGAACACATCGATGTACATCTTGAAACAACCGTAGAAGAAATCAACATCCAACAACGAACAGTGCTAGCAAAAAAAGGGACCGACCGTATTGTAAAGGAATTCGATAGCCTTATTTTTGCAACAGGAGCAAAACCATGGGTTCCCCCTATCCAAAACATCCAGAAAAACGGACAACTACTTCAAGGTGTTCATGTCCTTCGGACAATCGACGATGGAAAGAAAATTCTTGCTCAGATAAAAAAAGGAAAAAAAGCAACGATCATTGGCGCAGGACTCATCGGACTTGAGATGGCAGATACGCTTCATAAGAAAGGCATGAAGGTCACGGTTGTTGAAGCACTTCCCGCCATTCTTGCCAATACCTTGGATGATGACATGAGCGAACCTGTACTGCAGGTATTAGAAGAGAAGATTTCGGTCTATACGAATCATCTCGCGATACGGACAGAAGAACACCAGGGCGTCATCACCTCACTCGTCATCAAAGATACTCCAACTGGGGAGGAAAAGAAAATCGAAACAGATCTTCTCATCATCGCAACAGGGACAAAACCAGAAACGTCACTTGCAAAAACCATCGGTTGTACTATTGGAAAAACTGGTGGCATACAAGTCAATGAAAAATCAGAGACCTCAGTGAAAAACGTCTACGCAGTCGGTGATTGTACTGAATATATTGATTTTGTGACCAACGAACCTCTCGGCATCGGACTTGGGAGCGTTGTTGTACGACAAGGTATTGCCGCTGGAATCAATGCTGCAGGTAGCCTCTATTCGTTACCATCTGGCGTGCTCTTATCCAGAACATCGGAGTTTTTTGATATAGAGATCGCAGCAGTGGGCCCGGTCAAACAGGGTATTAAAAGTCTCCCGCTTGTCACGGGTAAATATAAAGGCTCCTCCCGCCCAGACTACTTCCCTGGTGGAGAACCCATTATCATCAAAGTTGGTGTACATGAAGAAACCGGACATATCCTTTCTGCTCAAGCGGTGGGCAGTAACGCGGCACAACGGATCAACACACTTGCCTGTGCCATCCTGGGAAATATACCGGTTGAAGAGTTTCGAAAACTGGAGACAACCTACGCACCACCCATCGCGCCAACCCTGGATGCAGTTACGCTTGCCTGCGATGTTGTTGCTCTGAAACTCGCACGAAAAAGAAGGTAAGAATGAAGGTTTTACATCTCGCCGATACCCATCTTGGTTATTCTGCATACCGGAAAGTAACAGAAGAAGGTGTGAACCAACGGGAGATAGACGTATATGATGCGTTCACTCAGTGCATCGACTACGCGGTGAAAAGCAAACCGGATCTTGTGCTCCATGCTGGTGACCTGTTTGACTCTGTTCGACCAACAAACCGGGCGATAACGGTTGCCATACAGCAGATACTGCGTTTGTCAAAAGAAAACATCCCGTTCATCGTCATCTCTGGGAATCATGAGACGCCCAAGCTCAAAGAAACAGGAAATATTTTCTCTATCTTCGAGCATCTTGATCATGTCTACCCTATTCATAACAATCGGTACGAAACCGTCTCATTAAAAAACAAGGATGAAACGGTCATGGTCCATGCGATTCCTCAGTGTCAAAGCCCTAAAGAATTTGAGACCAATCTCAAAAAAATTACACGAGACAAGAAAGCTGATTTCAACGTACTCATGGCGCATGGTGCGGTCGCAGGGATAAAAGAATTCAAAATGAACGAGTTCAACGAGCTGTTCATCCCCGTGAAAAACCTTCAAGAGGATTTTGATTACATCGCACTTGGGCACTACCATATGTACACAAAACTACAGGAGAACGCGTTTTACGCAGGATCAACAGAGCATCTGAGCTTTACCGAGGCAGACTCACAGAAAGGATGCCTTGAAATTGACCTCGGACAAAAACTCAAACATCGGTTCATTCCCCTAAAAACTAGGATTATGGTTGACGCACCTTCACTCGATTGTTCGACACTCCGCATTGAACAGATCATACAGAAGGTAAAAGAAACCATCCAACCTATTAATCCAAAAGATAAAATCATACGCGTCCGTCTTGAGAACATCCCCTCGCACATCCAACGAGGAATCGATTTTCATCAGATACGAGACCTTGGGAAAACCGCCGTGCATTTTGAGATTAAATCTACAATCCTCAAAACCGGTGAGGCAGCACTGAGTAAAGATTACACGATGAAATCACTGGCAGACGAATTTGAGAAATTCCTCGAAACCCAACAATACCCGGAAAAAAAAATACTCCTCAACCTTGGGTTACACTACATCCATAAAATAGAAGAACAAGAGAAAAAACCATGATACTCAAATCAATCCGTCTGAAAAACTTCCGGAAATTCAAAGAAAGTTACATCGAATTCCCTGATGGAGTCACCGGCGTTGTCGGATTAAACGGCGTGGGAAAATCAACCGTTTTTGAAGCGGTCGCATGGACACTTTATGGCCCTGTGGCAGCGCGAACCTCCACAGACCAAATCAAACGAGAAGGCGCAGCACCATCTGACCCGTGTCGGGTTGAACTTGAGTTCATGTTCGATGATGACACCTACCATGTTGTCCGAGAGATGAGCGGAAAAAACCTGTCAGCATCAGGGAGTGCGACCGTAAACGGGAAGTTAGCAGCAAATGGTGCAGAAGTCCTCAGTAAGTATATCCAAAAGAAACTAGGGATGGACTGGAAATCATTCTACACCTCGATTTTCGCGAAACAAAAAGAGCTGAACACCTTATCATCCATGAACCCTAGTGAACGACGACAACTCATCCTCCGAATGCTGGGGATCAACGCAGTCGACGACATCATCAGTGCGATCCGATCGGACACAAAAGAGAAGAAAAATCTTGTTGAGAAACTAGGTAATGACCTTGTCGATGAACATGGCCAAGACAAAATAACCGTATACAAACAAGAGATACAAAACCAACAAAAAAAACAAAAAGAACTAATAAAACGAATCGAAGAACAGAAGAAACAACATCAAAAAATTGAAGAGGAACTTTCCAAAACAAAAAAAGACTGCGAAACAAAGAAGCTTTTATACGAAAAACTCTGCACGACCAAAGAACAACTCGAGGAAAAAAAAAGCAGATTCGAAAAAAAACAACGCTTAGAAAACGACATCAAAACATTGGAAAAAACAACAAACGAACGACAAGAAATCCTTGAAAAACAAAAAGAGAAACTCACTGTATTTAAGAACCTTGAAAAAGATCTTCAAACCTTTGAACAACAGCAGGAGAAAAACAATAACGTCATCCAGACCGCAGTGAAGAAACAAGAGCAGAATACAACTCTATTGCACCGACTAAGAGACGATATCAAAGAATTAACAACAAAAAAACACTATATCGAAAAAATGGGACCACAGGCGAAATGCCCGACCTGCGAACGCGTATTAGGCGAACAGCAAAAAAAACTTCTTACCTCATATACAGAAGAACTCACAAAAAAAAATCATGAAGCACAGAAATTGACCGAGGATGGAAAAAAACTGGATACAGAATATGATCAACTCTCTCGGGAAAAACAAGCGTTGCAGAAGAAAAGCATGTACCTCCGCAGTCAAGTCGTTGAACGAGAAAAACTCCAGATCACCCTTCGCCATGCCACTCAAGAAATCCAGCGAGAAAACCGAGAGCTGGAAAACAAGAAAAAAGAACTCAAAGCAATCGGCGCCGTCGAGTTTGATGAAAAACAGTACAGACCGATACGAATTCGTGTCAGCGAAACCTATAGAGTCTATCAAGAGGCATTGTCGAAACTTGATAATATCAAAGAGAAACATCAAGAGATAACGATAGAACAGAAAGAACAAGAAGGGAAAAAAAACCTGATCGGTCAGCAGATAAAAACCTTCGAAAAAAAAATTGAAGAAAAACAAAGACTTGTTAAAAAACTAGAAAGCGAACGAAACGACGCACAACGCCTCAGCATGTTGTCCGAGGTCATGGATTCCTACCGGACATACCTTATCTCTCAGATCCGACCAACCCTTTCATCACATGCATCAGAACTCTTTGATGAGCTCACCGACGGGAAATACTCACAAATCGAGCTGGATGAAGACTACAACCTCCTGGTGTACGACCGTGGGTTACCATACACGATTGAACGGTTCTCAGGCGGGGAAGAAGACCTGGCAAACCTCTGCATACGGCTTGCTATCTCAGAGATCATTACCGAGCGTGCAGGCAGCGTCTTTCAATTCATTATCCTGGATGAAATCTTTGGTTCACAGGATCAGATACGGAAACAAAACATCATTAAAGCACTGAATAGTTTTTCCTCAAAATTCCGACAGATCTTCTTAATCACCCATGTCGAAGATATCAAACATTTCACTGAACATACGATAACAGTGTCAGAAGATGAAAGTGGAATTAGTACGATAAAAATAGAATAAAAAAAAGAAAAAAAATGATGGTTTTTTATTTTCTGAACCTAAGTTTCCGCTTTGGTTTCTCAGCTGGTTCTTGTCGCTCCTCAAGAGACGGTGGGATTTCAATCTCCTCATCAACCGTGGTTTCAGAGGGCGACACGGTGTTGCGGTGTTTCAGGTGTTCCACTGAGGTAAACAGTTTTGTAAAGAGTTCATCATTGGAGTCAAACCAGTTCTGCCATTCCCGGAGTTCCTCTTTTATCATCTTGTTCTCCGATTCGGTCTCTTCGTATAAACGGAATAACTTCGTGAGTCGTTCTTTTTCTTTCTCGAACTCCGTAGAGACCTCTTCAAACTTCGTCTTGAAATCTGCGAACTGTTCAAATCCGCGCAGCTGCTCAACTTGCTTTTCCAGTGTTCTGATGATGTCGTCTTTTACCGTGAGGTCCCCGCGCATACGGTCCGTATTTGTTTCCAGTTGGGTTCTGATGGTATCGAACCTCATCACTTGCTGTCTCAGATCATCTAATTGCTGGATAGCCTGCTCTCGTTCATCTAACTTCTGCGTTAGAGTTTGTATCCGTGCGGTTGCATCTCGTTCAAACTGCATGCGGACCTGCTCAGTATCCCGCAATCTCTCGTCCAGTTCTGCGACGCGTTTCTCCTGTGCAGACAATGATTCTTCCTGGTTTTTATAGGCATCCCAGAGCTTCACTAGTCGGTCTTTTTCTTTTTCAAGTTCCACACTGTACCGTCGGGCCCCCTCTACTGCTTCTTCCCGTCGTCGTTCAGCTTCAGAAAGGCGGTCTTCAAACGAGCGAATCATAGAATCCATTTTATTCAATCCGTCGAGACTCAGCATACTTTGGATCTTTGCAAGATCATCCATGCCTTTAGAAAACGAACTTTTAATAGAACCAAGTTCAGTTGATGCTTCCTGCAGTCGTTCCATAAATGAGTCTGTTGTTCCTTTCATGCTTATACCACCTACTTTTTCTTCAGTCATAAATCATGCCGTCCCATGAAATTAATTCTCCATCATGCGAATAATGTTGTGGCTATTTAAGGGTTATTATTTTATTGTGGTTCATGCGATACAAACATGAGCCGCTAAACTAATAAACTATAATTTGTATACTATTTAATGGAAATACCTATACGATTTGGAGATGGAATGGGATGGGAATACTCGAGAGATTCAGAGAAAGTAAGTTTTCAAAGATGATCAAAAAGGTTTTTGGCAAGAGCCACGCCAAGATTGGAATCTATGGCCCGCCGAATGTCGGAAAAACCACGCTCGCAAATCGAATTCTGCGGGATTGGACAGGGGACATCATGGGAAGTGTTTCTGAAGTTCCTCATGAGACACGACGGGCGAAATGGAAGAACAACATCAGGATTAATAACGGTGGATCATCATTGACGATGGATCTTGTGGACACACCAGGGATTGCCACAAAAATCGATTTTAAAGAATTCATGAACATGTACGGGATGGACAAGGATGCCTCGCGCTTGCGAGCAAAAGAAGCAACCGAGGGAGTCATTGAAGCAATCCGCTGGTTAGACGACATCGATGGTGTCGTACTCGTCATGGATGCAACACAGGACCCGTTCACCCAGGTCAATGTCACCATCATTGGGAACCTAGAGGCACGGAATCTCCCCATTCTCATCGCAGCAAACAAAATCGATGCGGAGAACGCAAGCCCGGCCACTTTGAAGTCCGCGTTTCCACAACATCCGGTTATTCCTATCAGTGCGCTCACCGGATATAATACTGAGAATTTGTATACTATGATGGTAAAAGAGTTCGGGAAGAAACGACATAAGAAGAGGAGGTAAAAACTATGGCGAAAAAAGACGGCGGGATCGCGTTTAATCTGATCTCCCATCAGAAACTTGAGCATCTTTCCTCCTCAGATAAACTCAAGTATATTTTAAATGAAGTCAAAGATGGAAGAATCCTTGTCTTAGAACACGGTCTGACTCCAACAGAACAGGCAAAACTCATTGAACATACGATGAAAGAAATCAACCATGATACATTCATAGGTATTGAGATCGGCGGATACGAAAGTGAAAAAGTCGGGTTCTTCCAGCGGGTGTTCGGCGTGGTAAAAAAACCCCGAATGACCGTGATCGGACCAGCGCATCTCCTTAAGATGGTACACAAAGATAATGACATGATTGAGACCACGATTATTCCTGGGAAAGGAGCAAGTTAATGCCACATCAATGTCTCAAATGTGGTCATATCTTCGAAGAAGGATCCTCGCAGTTGTTGAAAGGCTGCCCGGGGTGCGGGGGAAACAGGTTTTTTTTCACGAAACAACCGTTAAATGAAACAGAACGAGACATCATGAATAAGGGGATCGGTCAGGATCTCACCACCAAAATCATGCAGCTTGCTGTCGAAAAAAACAAGGGTACGCTGAAGGGTACCGAGACATGGATTACGCTGAAACCAAAAGACCTACGAAAGATGATCGAAGACCAGATCGAACAAGAAGAACCAGCAGAGGAAATCAATCTCGGTGAACCAATTAGTGATGATCAACGGAAAGCGATTATTGAAAAAATAAAAGCTGAGGCAGATCATTCTGATACACCTGAGACTATTGGGGTGGAACAACCAGGGAAATACCATATCGACCTCAAAGGACTCCTGGAGAAAGAACCGATTGTGATCCAAAAAGATGGAACCTATACGATTCATCTGCCGTCTTTATTTAAAATGCGTAATGAAAAGAAAAAATAGTTCCTGGTTTCTCTAGGAGGACGTTTTCCATTACCTTTTTATTGAAGTCAAAGATACAGGTTTGGTGGATTCTATGAAATGGTACGATGAGGTCGAATATATCAGAAAACAAGCGATGAAAAACAACGAGTTTTTCGCCAACTCTCTGCCGATGATCGCCAGTGAAAATGTCCTCTCACCGTTATGTCGAGAAATGCTGATCACTGATTTTCATGGACGGTACGCGGAAGGCACCCCGGGAAACCGGTACTACGAAGGATGCAAGTTCTTTGACCTTGTCGAAGAAAAAACCATGGAGCTTGCAAAGAAACTGTTCCGATGTAGTTATGCTGATGTGCGACCAACCTCAGGAACCATCGCGAACCTGGCCGTGTTAAAAGCACTTATCAAACCTGGTGAGACCGCGACCGTTCTTGATACCGCGAATGGTGCTCATATCTCGTTTGGTAAATATGGTGCTGCAGGTGTCCGAGGTATTAACCTTGTTTCGTTCCCGTTTAGCAACGAGGAGATGAACATAGATGTTGATGGTGCGGTGAAACTTATTAAACAGGTCAAACCAAAACTCGCATTGTGTGGGCAATCAGTCTTCTTATTCCCGACTCCGCTGAAACCTATTGCGGAGGCAGCACATGAAGTCGGGGCCTACGTGGTGTACGATGCAGCGCATGTGCTTGGTCTGATTGCTGGGAAACGATTCCAAGACCCACTCAGAGAAGGAGCAGATGTGATGAACGGGAGCACCCATAAAACCCTGCCCGGTCCTCAAGGCGGGATGATTCTTTCAGATCACAAAGCAGATAACGAGGATGATAAAGCCTTCTTACGAAAACTGGGATTCGGGGTCTTCCCCGGTGTTACCTCCTCCTACCACCTGCATCATGTTGCAGCAAAAGGAATTGCTTATGCAGAACATCTTGAGTTTGGGGAGGCGTACGCGGATCAAACCATTAAGAACGCAAAACACCTTGCAGAAGCACTGCATGAACAAGGCTTCAAAGTCTTCGGGGAAAAACTTGGATTCACCAAATCACATCAAGTCCTGGTAGAAATCGGACCGGAAAAAGGCAAAGAAGCATCGAAAATCCTTGAGGAAGCAGGTATTGTCACCAACATGAACATGATCCCTGGCGACTCTGACCCACTCAACCCCTCAGGTCTCAGGCTTGGAACACCAGAGCTCACTCGCATCGGGATGAAAGAAAAAGAAATGGTTGACGTCGCAGCATTCTATGCACGCGCGCTTCTGAAAAAAGAAAACCCCAAGAAAATCAAAGGCGACGTGAAAGAATTCCGGAAAGACTTCCAAGAGCTTTGTTACTGTTTCAAAGAAGGATTCCGTGGATATGACTACCGTAAGTTGATCTAACATGCGGGTCGCACTCACCGGCACCCCAGGAACCGGAAAAAGCGCGGTTGCGACACTGCTCCAGAAGAAAGGATATACTGTTGTTCGATTGCACGAGCTTGCTCTACAGAACGGATGTATTGACGGGATTGACAAGAAAAGAAACTCACGGCTCATTGACATGGACAAGTTACACAAATACATCAAGAAGAACTTCACTACAAACGAGCTTGTTTTTTTCGAAGGACATGTTGCGCATCTTCTCAAAACAATGGAAAAAGTGATTATTCTCCGTTGTCATCCCAAAGAATTAAAAAAAAGGTTAATGAAAAAAAAATGGAACAATCAAAAAATACAGGAAAACATAGACGCAGAAACCATAGATGTGATTCTCTGCGAAGCAGTGGAACAACACCCCAAGAAGAATATTTTTGAGATTGATACAACCAAAAAAACCATCGAAGAGGTTGTCGCATCAATCCTCGAGATTGCGAAGAAGAACTTTCAACCGACAAAAACATATAGTATAGGACTGATTGATTGGTCAGAGGAAATCCTCGAAGGTTTTCCATCATAGGAGCAGATATGGTATTGGATAGAACACGAGGGAAAGTAGATCCATTCCTGACCATGATAGCGAAGCACTTCACACATATTAATCCTGATATCCTCACGTGGTTTGCACTTTTTTTCTCTCTGATCGCGGGAGGTTTTTTTTATTTCTCAAATCCATCAAGTGAGTTACAGAACTTCTTTTTATTTTTTGCTGCCCTGTTTGTCTTACTCAACGGCCTGTTTGATGCAATCGACGGAAAGGTTGCAAAATTAACAAACAAGGCATCGGCACGGGGAGATTTCCTTGATCACGCTCTTGATCGGTACGCGGACGTATTCATGGTTGGCGCACTTGCACTGAGCTCTTGGTGCCGACCTCCTATTGGATTGCTTGCAATCATCGGCATGTTACTGACCAGTTATATGGGGACACAAGCACAAGCAATCGGCTATAAACGTGATTACTCCGGGTTGTTAGGACGGGCGGATCGACTCGCACTGCTCATTGTATTCCCTATTATTCAACACATTGCCCTTCGCTCTTCGCTTCAATTGCCCTGGAACACAACCATTATCGAATGGGTGCTGATTTATTTTGCAGTTGTTGGAAACATCACTGCGATTCAACGCTTCCATATTACATTACGATGGTTTCGGAACGGGTTTAATAAGAAAAAATAAGGAGATTTTTTTCTTTTTTCCGTAGTATATAAAACTCAATCATGTTTGTGGGCTTTGGGACATAATGTTCAATTAAAAAGTGGGTATGGGGGGTCGGGGAGGAAAGGGAAAAACAGAAAGGGGATCCTTATGAAGAATGATACCTTTCCTCCTTTTCTGAAAGGAAATAAGGGTACAGACCTTATTTCATATTTTTTTGTAAATCCAAGAAATTTTGGTATATCTTTTCCGAGGCAAATATGAGGGGGACACCTTTGAAAACGCAATCTTCACAAGCATATCCGCTTGCAAAATATGGTAGAGCTGGATTTCCTACAAGCAAAGAATGTGTATTTTTACTACCGCAGAGTGGGCACGCTATAATTTCCATAGTACCATCAATGCTATGCAATAGCATAGCACATATTTAAACTTTGTGTCATTTTAACAGTTCTATTTGCATCTTTCATGGCTTTTTCCAAAAACTGATCTCTACTAATATACCTATTTTTTATTGCCAAAAATTAAAGTAGAAAGGAACGTTATTCTTTTTAGAAAAAATGAACTTGAAAAAGAAGAATGCGATTCTCATATCGCTTGACGATTCAACTTCAGAGATTGTTCAACTGGCAGATACCCTGGGGTATACTGTTCTAAAAGAGTTTATTCAACATAGAGAAAACCCGGATGTGAACTTTTATATTGGGTGCGGAAAAGTAGACGAAATTAAAGAGTACTTTGAGGATGCAGAAGAATCATTCGATCTCGTAATCGTAAATGGGGAACTCAAACCATCTCAATGGTTCGCCCTGGAAAAAAAGCTTGAGACCAAGGTCTATGACCGCGTCCGGCTCATTCTTGCTATCTTCGAAGAACACGCGGAACGACGGGAAGCTCTCCTCCAAGTAAAACTCGCGCAATTGCAATACGAGCGACCATATGTCCGAGAGCTGATTCACCGGGCAAAAGCAGGAGAACACCCTGGTTTCATGGCAGGAGGAGAGTACCAGGTTGATGACTACTATGAGATGATTAAACGACAAACAAAAAAAATCGGAGAAGATCTCCAAAAAATCAGAGAAAACAGAGAGCTACAGAGACAAACCAGATCAAAAAGCGGATTCTACTCGGTCTCCCTTGCCGGGTACACCAACGCAGGGAAAAGCAGCCTGATGAACCTACTTTCAGGAGAAAAAGTGAAAGTGGAAGAACAACTATTTTCCACCTTGTCAACAACAACTCGAAGCATTACCGCAAAAAACAAAGAAAAAAAAATCCCAATCCTCCTCACCGACACCGTCGGTTTTATCGAGAACCTTCCCGCTTGCATCATCGATGCATTCCACTCCACACTTGAGGAAATTGAGCTTGCTGATGTCGTCATCTTGGTGGTGGACGGCAGCGAAGCAAAGGAAGTCGTTGAAAAAAAACTCCGCGTTTCGTTGAATGAATTACGAAATATCGGTGTGGGTGCGCCGATCATCATCGCGTTAAATAAAATTGATCTGATCGATAATGAATCCCTCAATACGCTCCGAGAGCATCTGGATCAAACCGGCATCATTGATGACCATGTCTTTGTTGATATTTCTGTGAAAGAAAACAAACACATCGAGGTGTTGCTCCAGACGATTTACGATTCGTTACCCCATATGGTGAAGATAACGTTTCAACTGCCCCTTGAGGAAAAATCGCACGCGTTTATCTCTCAACTGTATGAAAAAACCCAGGTTCTTCATATCACGTACAGCGAGGTTATTACCGTTGATGTGGAATGTAATGAGAAAATAAAAGAAAAGCTGATCGCCACCTGTCGAGCGGTAAAAGGCGATATTCTGTAATAAAACAAAAATCTTATACGTAGTATTGTATTCCATACAAAAAGGGAGAACATCATTATGAACATAAAAAATCAGACGAATCTACAGCAATTGATAATCATGATAGGACTTATACTTTTTGGAACAATCGGACGGTATGTCCTTTTTGGAATGGGAGTACAGCCGTTTCCTAACTTTGAAGTCATAATGGTCGTGACGTTTCTGGCAGTGATGATACTACGATCACCCCTGGCGCTCGTTGTTCCCCTTGCAAGTATGATCGGAAGTGATTTACTGATTGGAAACCCGATTTTTGTGGGAAATCAAATGAACAGAATCGTATTATTTACATACTCGGGGTTTGCCATCATTGCACTCATCAATCTATTTAACAAAGAACGACTACGGAGTGGACTAGGACAGCTGCGTCTCAAGACCGTTGGTCTTGCTGCCGGACTGGGTGTTGGATTTGTCTTACTGTATGATGTGTGGACAAACCTTGGTTGGTGGTACCTGATGTACCCCCATGATGCACCGTCTCTTGTCGCGGTGTTTACCGCGGGACTGCCGTTCATGGTCTACCATATGATCTCTGGCGTGGTCACGTTTGTCGCCATCGCAGTTCCTGTTCTGGCGTATGTCGCACGAAAGAACAAAAATATCCAACCTTTCAAGATAAAGATGGTTCATAAGGTTCCCGCGGTGCTCCTCGTCCTCGGTCTTGTGGCGCTCTCATTCACGGGGACTGCAATGAAGGTTCCGCAGAAAAGTGAAATTTGGCTCGAGAAATCCGATCAAACCAGTGTACGAATCGAAATCTTCGGCGATGGATGGACCATCAGCGATAATCTTGTTGCCTATAAGGAAGATACTGCGTTTTCCTTGTTGGAGCGATGCTCAGTGAAAAATGGATTTACTGTTACTTCGACCTACTACGCACAGTTTGATTCCACGTTAATCAATTCCATCAATAATGCAGCTGGTGGAACCGATGGAAAATACTGGCAATACTACGTGAATGGCCAGCTCCCAAACGTTGGTGCTGACAAATGTTTAATCTCTAATGGCGATTCAGTTCGATGGAGTTTTGAGGTACCACCGAAATAATAGGAAAAAAAGCACCTCTTTTTCTTTTTTTTAACAGGTTTTTTGATCGAGGGTTCTTATTCTATTTCGGATCATTGTGATCGCGATGATGACAAAAAGAAATGCGAGGAAAAAACCTGATATCACGCCAACGAATTCATACGAGAGAAGAAAATTATAGAACCCATGGAGAAAAATCGCGAGGATAAAATACGGTAAAACTCCAAATAAGGACGAATGTTTCATCACTGTTTTTCCATATCCATATCCTGTCAATGCGGTTGCGGAGGCGTGAAGTAAACAACCGCCAAAACTTCGTACTGCCATTAAAACCAAAAATACAACAATTCCTTCAGATAAAAAACTATATCCATACAGAAGATTTTCTGTCGCGGAAAAACCCAATCCTGCAACAGCTCCGTAGATCAAACCGTCTTCTAATTCATCGAGATTATTTCTTACGGATTTAAGGTGTAACGCGAGAGGTTTGGTGAACTCTTCAATAACCGGTGCGATGACAACCGTTGCAAGAAACGGAGCCATTTCACCATGAGACAATGAATACGTAAACGGTAATTCCAAAATGATTTCTAAGATAAAAGATGCGACGACAGCGATTGTTGCGCCCCAGAGGAAACACAGAAAAATTGGTTTCCATTGTTCACGATGGCATCGTTCCGTGTTTCGTATCCAAAGTGTATATAACAGGGGTGGAAGAAACGAAAGAAAGATGAGAAATCCCCAGGTAAAGACTGTCGTCATTACAAAAATAAAACACACGAATGTTTATTATGTTTTTTAGAGTTTATAGTAGTATTCACCGTTCTGTTTTTGCTGCCGGTCCATGTACGAATCAGGTTTGTTGACCCGAGGTCGTTTGGTCTCCTCATCCCGTCGGAAGGTGATATCAACGTTTTTCAAAAACCGATTCATCCCCTCATGCAAACTATACGGTCCCTGTGCCCGTCCGCGTTTCCCTGGCATGCCATCAAACACTATCAAGGCATCGCTCACCATATCGATGAAATACACGTCATGGTCGACCACCATTGCGGATTTCCCTGATTTCTCAATGACCCGACGTAACATCCGTGAGACAATCATCCGCTGTTGGCTATCAAGGTACGCAGATGGTTCATCGATGAGGTAGATATCCGCTTCTTTAACGATAGAGGCCG
>Ga0315289_10000611_pt1 | contig 55237 bp, 43 predicted proteins | sample YL17G11_40_MG_FD_203452 | JGI IMG/M metagenome (GOLD analysis project Ga0315289, IMG submission 203452) | Sediment microbial communities from Yellowstone Lake, YNP, Wyoming, USA - YL17G11_40 | ecosystem: Environmental > Aquatic > Freshwater > Lake > Sediment | place: USA: Wyoming | collected...
GGCCCCACGGCCACGATGCGCGTCCCCCGCACGGCGACCGCCCCATCGGCCACGTAGCCCACGCCGGCGCCCTGCATGGTGAACAGGTGCCCGTGAGCAATCAGCGTATTGATGTGTTCCGTCATTTCCTATTCCTCCCCCCTGGCGAAGGTTCTTGAACCTTCGCAAGGGTGAGCTTTTCTTTCATCCAGGCTCGCCGCTTGGCTCTCTAGCCGCCGGCCAGCACCGGATAGAAGGCGACGCTATCCCCGTCCTCAAGTTCGCGCTGCGCTGCACTGGCCCACCCGCACGCCTCACCGTTGTACACGAGCAAGACACCCGGGTGGATGCGCTGCCCATCGGTGACGACCTCGGAGAAACGAGGCTCTGATTGAGCCAACTGGACCAGCAGTTGGCCGAGCGTCTGCCCGGGCCGGAATTCTACCTCTCGGTTCCAACTCTTCGCGGTGAGCGGTGCGCCCAGTCTGTGGAGCAGGACGCCGCTCGCCGTCAGATGCACGTATGGCATCGCACCTCCTCCGCCTGAGCCGCCTCGGCCGGGCGCGGGTCAACGACCTCCCGGTAAGGGAGCGGCCGCTCTATCAGGCCCTCCTGCGCCATCGCCTCCTGCCAGCGCAGCAGATCGCGCTCGGGGATGCGGACGTCGTCTATCCAGACGCCGCGCTGGCGGGTCAGGGTGATGGAGCGCGCCAGCAGCCAGGCGTCTACGCCGGGCAAGTACCCCTGCAGAGGCCCCGGCATGTCGCCGGGGTCCCAGGCCAACAGCCAGCAAAGCGCCCGCCGAATGGCCCTGGCAAACCGGGCCGCCGGCTGAGCCGGATGGGCCAGGAACTCGGGCGCGCTATAGTAGACGCTCCAGGGCACCGGGCCGCCGGCCTCCGCCAGCGTCACGGCCGCGTGGTAGCCCTCGGCCACCAGCTCGTCCACGAGGGGTGGCATGGCCAGGTAGAAATCGCCCAGCCCGGCGCGGAAGAGACGCGTGGTTTCCTCTGCCTGCAAGTCACGGATAAAGAGCACTCTGGATGGGTCCACCCCGGCGCCCCGCAACACACTGGACAGGAACATGCCGGGGCTGGGCGCGCCGGCGGGCAGAATCACCGACCGGCCGACGAGATCCTTCCAGGCAAAACCGTTGTCTTGCGGCGGCCTGCGCGCCACCAGGACCTGGGGGTTGCGGGCGCACAGCATGGCAAACGCCGTCAGCGTCTCGAGGCGGCCGCGGTACATCAGCGGCCGCCAGATGCCGCCCAGCGCGACGTCGGCGCGCCCCGCAGACAGGTATTCCACCAGCCGGGCGCCGCCCGGGACTGTTGTTTCCACCTGCAGGCCCTCGTCGGCAAAAAAGCCCAGTTCGAGGGCCAGGTACTGCGGGGCGTAGTAGACGCCGGCGCCCGAATCGGCCACGCGGACAAAGTCGGTCATGCCAGGCTCCCCGTTGAATCAGAGCGCATACGAGAATACCAGGTTTTCATTTCCGGCTATTCAGAGTATAGAATGGGTCAAACGCCACGTTGTCCACCCAGCCTCGGTACCACTCCTGGCAATAGGGCTTGATCCGCCCCAGCGTCTCGGCGTATGCCCGCCCTTCGGCACTGAGACCTTGGGCCATGTGAGTGCGCACCTCGTCGTAGAGCCGCTCGACGTCCACGGTCAGGAGCCGGCGGTCTTCCACGATCACCTTTCCGCCGACGATCACGGTATGCACGTGAGCTCCTTTGGCCCGATGGATCAAGACCTCGGCGATATTCATCTCCGGCGACATCCAGGGATCGTTCATCATCTCCTGCAGGTCAACCAGGACGAGATCGGCCCTCATCCCCGGCCTGATCGCGCCCACCTGGCCGGCGTAATCGCAGACGCGAGCCGCGTTCGTGGTGCCCATCTTCAGCACGTCGAAAGCGTCGAGCGCCGGGGTATGGGCGAGGTCGAAGCCGGCGAGGCGGTGCAGGCGATGGACGAGGCGCAACTCGGTGATGGCGTCTTCGTCGTCGTTGAACCCCTTGTCGTCAATCCCCAGAGCCACATTGACGCCGGCCTTGAGCAGGTGATAGACCGGCGAGATCCCGTTCCGCATCACAAAGTTACAGTTGGGGTGATGGGTCGTAGAGACCCGGCGGGAGGCCAGGAGCGCGATGTCCGCTTCGGTGAGGAAAACGGCGTGGCCGATGGTCAGATTCTCGTCCAGCAGCGCAATGTCCTCAAAGTGCGCGATCTGCGACTTGCCGTACTGGCGCAGGGCGTACGCCTTTTGGATGGGGGTCTGCAGGCTGTGAATGTGGATCGGGAGTTTCCCCAGCGCGTCGGCGCGCGCCTTGACCTGTTGCAGAAAGTCGTCGGTGCACGTCGTGGCCAGGGCCGGGCCAAAGAGGATGCGCGTGTTCTCCGCGTGATACTTGCTGCGCAGGCGCTCAAACGTGTCGAAATACTCGTCTCGATAGGCCTGTTTGTCAGCATACACCTTTGGCTCTACAAACTCGCGCAGGTCCGGCGGCAGCGTCTCGACGAACCCGGTATCATCCAGGGCCAGCCAATTGGTGTCGGCCCCCAAAAGTGAGAACGCCAGCCGTATTCCGGCGCGCTGAAAGCCGGCGATCAGTTTTTCTACTCTCTCGAGCGCGCCGCCGGTGATGCAATTCATCGTCGTGCAGCCGTTGCGCAGGTGCCGCACCGCGCAGACCATCGCCTGCAGCTCCGGGTCGGGGCTGACGCCGAAGGCCCAATCGAAGACGTTGTTCTCCAAAAAGTCGTAGGGGATCCCTTTTTGGAAAGGCGAAAGACCCGCGCCATGACAATGCCCGTCAACGAGCCCGGGCATGAGCAGTTGATCGCCATCTCCCTTGACCGGGGCGTCCGGATACTTGTCTCTCAGCAACTGATAGTCGCCGACCTCCGCAATGACGCCTTCAGCCACGTAGACCGCGCCATCGGCGAGGATGCCGGCCTCTTTGGCCTCCGCATCCGTGATGACGTGCTTACCCCTGACGAGCATTTTCATGGGCGCGTACACACTTGCCACTATTTACACCTCACCCGCTCGAACCGAAAATGGCAGCACGCATCGCCTCGCCCCAACGTGCCCTTCCGGTCCCACTTGAAGATTGGCATGCGCCGTCATAGATCCAGTCGTCCATCTTGCAGTACGGGACGATCAATTCCGGCGCCCCGTACTCGTTCAGCACGTCCAGGTAGAAGCACTTGCTGATGTTGAGCGAGACCTCTTTGCCGCTGATCTCCACCCACTCCGTCTCCCAGCCCTCGGGCGGGTAATCGAGCCGCATCACCGTCTTGATGATGAGGCGCAGGATGGTATAGAACATCGGCAGCCGCCCCAACTGCTCCATGGACTGCCGCCGCACCTTGCCCCACTCCGCCCAGCCCTGTTCGAAGAGCTGCGCGGCCCGCTCCTGGGGCTCTTGCTCGGCCAACAGGGTTTGGTAGAGCGCGATCCCCGGCAGAAGGCGCTCCTCCAGGTGCTTGCGCAGCGTGCGATTGGCGTACTGCTCCCTTTCGGCGTAGAGACTGCGATAGCGCTCCCCGGCCTTGCGGATGACGTCTTGCGCCCGCGCCTCGCCCAGCTCGCGGCGCAGGGCCTGCTCAAAGTACTCGGCTTTCGGCATTTCGACGACAGATTGCTCCATAGTTTCCTCCACACCATCTCATAGAGCTCGGCGATTCGTGTGCGCCCAACGGTTTGGCTCACCAGCGCGGAGCCGCAGGCGAAGCGTCCGGTGGAGCCAGTGTTGGGCGGCTTTTATGCTGTTCGCGTGAATTTTGTGGTAGATACTCTAATACAGCGCCGCCGCCTCTATCCCTTTGCCATCTATTGCACGACGGTCGGAGCGATTTGTCTGCTCATCGCCGCCGTCGGGGGAAGATAAAGGAATCGCCGCTACAGTTTCAGCCTTTCAGCTCTACCAGCCCCAATCGCTCCACGAAGCGAAAGTATTCGACCAACGCCGACGTGGCCTCCGCGCCTGTCTCCAGCGCGATTAGCCGGCCGATCTCGGCTATCGTGCGTCGCCCGTCGGCCCAGTATTGAGCCAACACCGGCGCCATCTGCAGCGCCCCTTTGCCGATGCGCTGCCCGAGTTCCCACCATGCGTCTCGCCCGGCCTCGTCCAAGCGTCTCACGCACCCCTCAGCCCCCAGTGGTCCGGGGAATAGCCGGTGTAGGGTCAGCCTGGCAGCCTCCTCGTTCACCTCCACGCCGTCTGGTTTTTGAGGCAGGGCGTCGGCGGCGCGATCGAGCTCGGCCTCGGCGAACGTCTTGGCGTGGGACTGCCAGTTGCTCACGTCTAGTGGGGCCAGTCGCGCCAGGCTCGCCAGCGCTTCCCCGTGCCGCTCCACCTGGTATTGGATCTGGCGGCGCAGTCTTTCTCGGCCCGGCCCCTCGTCTTCGTCCGCGTCGGTGACTGCGCTCTGCACGACCCCGACGACGTGTTGCCGGAAGCGAGCCGACATCTCTGACGCCAGCCAGCGGGCTTCGGACGCGCCGGCCTGGGCCAGCCAGTAGACATAGGCGGCGGCCAGGACGCAAGTTTTGCCCAGCATCGTGGGGTCCACCTTGTCGAGCGTGTCGGCCGTCGTGTGGTAGAACTTGTCCGGCCACTGGATGATCATCGGCATAGGCACGCCGACGCTGGGATCGGAAAAGACGTAATGGTCGGAGCCGCCGCTGAACGGCGTGATGGCGTGGCGGAACAGGGGGTAGCCGCTCAACTTGGTGTACGCCTTGACTTCGGGCAAGAGTATCTCGCGCAGTCGAGCCAGCAGATCAGGGGCGAAGCTGGACATGGCGTCGGGTGGACGCTCCAGCAGGAAGGAGCTGCCGCACGTCGCCTGGTCTTGGCCGACCATGTCCAGATTCAGCCCGGCGATCATGCGCGGGAGGCGTGATGCGTTGGCGGACAGGAAGGCATACGTGCCCGTCATCTCGGGCACCCACAGGAAGCGCACCGTGCGGCGGGGACGCGCCAGTTTGCCCCCCGCGATGAGGCTGTGCAGCGCCCGCGCTGCTTCCAATGCCGCCGCCGCCCCCGATGCATTGTCGTTGCACGAGGGTCGCGGGTGGCACAAGTGTCCCACCAGTATGATCTCCTCGTCGCTCTCTCCGGGGATGGTTGCGCTGACCACTTCAATTGTGCCGTCGTAGAGACGAGCGTCCACGTGAGCGCGGACGCGCACTGGTTTCTCTCCGTCCTTTTGCCGCTTCTGGATTGACTGTCGCAGTTGTTCTCCCTCCCGTGGGCTTAGGGCAAAACCAAAACACGCGTGCTCTTGCTCTCCGCCGGACCACCAGAAGGAAGTGTACTGGATCGCGTCGGGCAGCGCCCAGGCCGGACGCACCGGCTCGACCTCGGTCATTCCGTCAAAGATGATGCCCAGCGCGCCGCGCCGCCGCACGGCCAGATCGTGCACCCGGTGCACGTTGCCGCGCGTCAACACGATCTTGCCTGACACATCCAATCCCTCATACTCTGCCGGGGTATCTCCCTTTTCCACCGCGACCACCTCTGCTTCGCCGTCGAAAGCCACACTGCGCTGGATGAGCGAGATCGGCGTCTGACGATAATCGGCCAGTTTGCGCGCCTGCCCCTCGGGTTCGATCAGGTGCAGGACGCCAGCGCGGGCCTCCCACTCTTGGAAACTGCGCACTCCCCAGAAGGTCGTCTCGGCGTCGGCCGGATAGCGCAGTATCTCGGATGGGATACCGGCTGCGGTCAGTTGTTCGTAGACGTATTCAGCCGCCCGGCGGAAGCCGGGACTGGCCTGGATGCGATGGTAACGGCTGATGTCGGCGACCGTCTGGTAGGCGGCTACACCAGAGCATTCGTCTTGTAATACACGCCATAATGAGTTGAACATCCTTGTTCTCCTTCTAGTACAGCTCAGCGTAAATCCTTTGGTAGTTTCTGGCCCTCAGCCATTACCCCGGTAAGTCTGCACTTAATCGTGGTGACAGTAGAAATACTGAACAGTCATCGTTCCATCAAAAGATAATGTCACCGGGGCGTCCTCCTCCTTTCGTCAAGATTAGACGTTTCGACGAGGCCAGGCATTGGACTCGCGTCTCCTCTTCATAAGACGAGAACAACCGGCTGAAAGGCGAACAGGGCAAGCCAAACATCAAGGCCAACAAGCCGAAGCCGTCTCAGACTGACCACTCGTCGGAGCAAGAGCGGCGCAAGTCCACGCCACACAAGAAACGTCGCAAGAAGGCCACGATCCAGGTGCTTGCGCAGCATGCGATTGTCGTACTGTTTCCTTTCGGCGTAGAGACTGCGATAGCGCTCCCCGGCCTTGCGGATGACGTCTTGCGCCCGCTCCTCGCCCAACTCGCGGCGCAGGGCCTGTTCAAAGTACTCGGCTTTCGGCATCTCGACGACCGACTGCTCCATATTTCCTCCTCATCTCATACCCGGCCAAATTGCGCCCTTGCCCCCGGCCGCCTCAAGGGTGCAGCAACACCTTGACCGCCTCCTTGTTCCTGGCCCGGGTGAACCCGGTCTCCCACTCGGCCAGCGGCAGGCGGTCCGAGATGAGCGGGGCGACCTTGACCTTGCCCTGCGCCATCAGCGCCAGCGCGCGCTCCAGGGAGCTGGCCGACGTGGCAAAGGCGCCCTGCACGCGCAGCTCCTTGAGCGCGATTTGCTCATAGTCGAACTCGATGGGCCGCCCAAAAAGCCCGATCTGCGCGATTTGGCCGCCCTTGCGCACCAGGTCGAGCGCCGTGCGCAGCCCGGCCACCGCGCCGGAACACTCCAGCGCCGCGTCAACGCCATAGCCGCCGGTCAGCTCGTCCACAGCCGGCCGCAGGTCGTCGCTCGGATGTATGCCATCCGCCGGATGTACGCCATCCGCCTGCGCCCCGAAGACGTAATCGGCGCCCAGGGCGCGGGCCAGCGCCAGCCGCTGCGCGTCGGCGGCGGCGCCTACCACGATGACGACGGCGCCCTGCGCCCGGGCCAACTGCGCCGCGAACAGGCCAATCGCGCCCGGCCCGGTCACCAGCACGACATCCCCCGCCATCACGCTCGCGCGCTCCAGCACCGACTTGACGCAGCAGGCCAGCGGCTCGGTCAGCGCGCCGCAGTCATCGTCCACGTTCTCCGGCAGCCGGCGCACCATGGACGCGCGCAGCGCCATAAAGCCGGCGAACGCGCCATTGACGCCGCTGCCGATGGAGAGCCGCCCGGCGCACAGCGCATAGTTCCCCTGCAAGCAGTAGCGGCAGTGACCGCACGAGACGCCATAGGTCAGGCCGGTCACCCGGTCGCCGATAGCCAGCCCGCCGACGCCCTCCCCCAGCGCGACGATCTCGCCGGCGAACTCGTGCCCCAGGATGACCGGCGGGCGGCAAGCGTACTCGCCCTGCCAGATGTGGAGGTCGGTGCCGCACACGCCGGCGGCCTTGATGGCAATCTTGACCTCGCCGGGCCCCGGAATCGGCTCGGCGACCTCACGCAGCTCAATGTGCCCTGGCCCCAGGGCTGTCTTGGTTACGCCCAGCATAGATCCCCCATAGCAGGCCGCGGCCTACTTGACGTAGACGAAGCGCTCGCCCGGCACCATGATGTGGCACTTTTGGTAACGATAGCGCTGCTGGAGATAGTCCATCAAGTTCCCCGGCCGCTCGGTGTTGATGTCGTGCTGCCCAAAGTGCATCGGAATCAGGAGATCGGCGCCCATAGCCACGGCCAGGTCGGCGGCCTCGGTGTAGCTCAGGTTGCCCATGATGTTGCGGCCATGCCGGAACCAGTCGTCGCCGTTGATGGGCAGGAAAGCCACGTCCACGCCGCAAGGCTGCAGGCGCTCGATCAACCCGTTGTACATCTTGGTGTCGCCCGCGTGGTACAGGGTGACGCCGCCGGCCGTCACCACCCAGCCCAGGAAAAAGTATCCCGTCTGGGGGTCGAAATCAAAATCCGTGTGCGCCCCGGGCAGCGCCCGCACCCGGATGCAAGGGTTGTACCGATGTACCCATCGGCCCTCATCCCCCCCATCCGCGTCAGGCCCGTCGAACGACTGCTCGTCGTCGCCCCGGAAGGTGATGAGCCGCTCCTCGGCGACGCCCAGGCCGATGAGCGTGCGCCTGGCCGCCAGGGGAATGACAAACCTGGCCTGCGGCGAGGCCACAGCGATTCCCTTGATCGTCGGTGGATCCAGATGATCGAGGTGGTCGTGGCTGCAAAAGACGTAATCGGCGTTCGTGATCTCGCTCGGGCGCACCGGCGGCAGGAACGTGCGCACGTGCTCGTCGAGGCGGCCCCTGGTGAGCCGCTCGACCTCGTTCGACAGATAGAGGTCAAAGTACATGATCGTGCCGCCGGCCTTGACGGCAAACCCTTCCTGGTTGATGTGCCAGATCACCAGCGAATCCGGCCAGGTCTCTTGCCGGGAGATGGCCTCAACCAGCGCCCGGCCCGCGAGGGCCGGTTGTTCGCGCTTGGCCCGGGCGCGTTCGCACCAGCCTTGTATGATCGCCTCGCCCGGCATACCCGTCAGAGTTGGGTCTTGCATGGGTTCCTCCCTGTCGGATGTATTCCATCCGCTCTCCGATCCGTTAATCCTGCGCATCCGTGTTCTATCCGCATCATCCTACTTGCGATGCCCAACCTCGCCGTTCACCGCCAGGCCGCCGTCAATCAAGATGCTCGCACCATTCACATAGCTGGCGCCGTCTGACGCCAGGAAAACCACCGCCCCGGCGCACTCATCTGCCCGCCCGATCCGGCCAACCGGCACGCGCCGGCTGTAGTTCTCGATCACCTCCGGCGTATAGTAGGGATAGTTTAGCGGCGTGTCAATCGGCCCCGGCTGGGTGGCGTTGCAGGTGATGCCATACTGCGCCAGTTCGACGGCCAGGACGCGCGTGAGCGCCCCGATGCCACCCTTGGTGGCGCAGTACGCGGCGGCCCCGGCAAAGCCCAACGGGTCGCTCACAGAACTGACGTTGATGATGCGCCCACCGCGCCCCTGCTTGATCATCTGGCGGGCCGCAGCCTGGGCACAATAGAAATAGCCGTACAGGTTGTTGCGGATGACCTGGTCCCACACTTCGGGCTTGAGATCCACGACCAATCCCGTGCGCAGGATGCCCGCGTTGTTGACCAGGATGTCCAGCCCGCCGTAGGCCTGCACCGCCGCCTCGACCAAGCGCTGCCCCGTCTCCACCTGCGAAGTGTCCCCCTGGACGGCCAGGGCCTTGCGCCCGGCTTTTTCGATCTCGGCCACGCACTCCTCGGCGCCAAGCCGGTCCGTGTTATAGTTGACGATTGTATCGGCGCCCTCCCGGCCAAAGGCCATCGCAATGGCCTTGCCGATGCCCTTCGAGGCGCCGGTCACGATGGCGATTTTACCCGCGAGCTGCATATAGACCTCCTTCTACTTGAGCGTCTCCAATAGTTTCCAGCCAGCCTCTGTGAACTGGCTGAGCGTGCGTTGCGTGAGGCCGAAGGACACGAAATCCTCGGGTGCCATACCGTCAGGCTCGTAGGCGCGCACGAAATCGGGCACCGAGTTCAGGCGGGAGATGGCCGCCGCGTCCACCGGCAGACCAATGCGCTCCTCGCGCGGCAAATCCGGCGCAAAGAGCTTGGACTGAACGCTGGGATGGACCGACATCACCAGCCTGCCGCCCGCCAATTCCGTCAAGTGGTAGACGCCGCGCAACGCGGCCACCAGGAGCGTGGCCTCGTAGCCGCGCTCCTGGAACAGGCCGTAGGCGCGCTTGACTACGGCCAGGCCGGCCAGGCGGATGTCGGCTTCGCTGACTGCCGCCTGGCGATCCATCTTTATGTCACGCAAATAGTCGTCGAGGCGACCGATCATGATCACGGCAAAGCAGCGCCCCGGCTTCTTGCCCGCCTGGCGGGCGCGGGCCACGCCGAGGCGGTAGCGCTCGGCGGCGGCCAGCACTTGCGGCACGGTGAAACTGACCGTGATCGTCACGGTAGCGCCTTCGGCCGCCAATTCCTCGGCCACGTCCAGCCCGGCCGCCGTCGCAGGCAGCTTGACCGCGATGTTCGGCGCCCACGCCGCAAAACGCCGCCCCATCGCCAGCATCCCCTCCCGGTCGCCGGCCCGGGCCGGGTCCACCTGCGCGCAGGCGTAGCCGGACTGCCCGCCCGTCCGCTCAAACGCGGGCAACACTTGCCGGGCGGCGTAACGCACCACGATCCCCATCATCGCTTCGGCGCGCTGCGCGGGAGTCAGGTCGGCCGGCACCTGGCGCACGTCTGCGGCCCAAAAGTCGCGCCTGCTGTGCAGCGTGACAGCCGACAGCACGGGATTGGTGGTCACGCCGACCGCGCTGTGAGCCAGGCCCTCCGCCAGCTCGCCTGGGTCGCCAGAATCGTGCCACCACGTCGTCGGGGTCTCCGCCGCCAGCCACTCCAAATAGCTTTCTTCAATTGTCATATCGTCTCCAATCACCTCTGCCTACCCTACAACTGCCCGGCGGCCATGGCCTGCATCAGCGCCATATCCTTGTGTCGAGGATCGGCTGCCACGCGCCGCTCGAACGCCTCGGCCTGACGCTGCGCCTCGGCCCAGATCGCCGCTTCGTCCGCCACGAGAACGGCATAGTCGCGCACCAGGACCTTGCCGGCCACCAGAACAGTCTTGACCTCGTGCCCCGTCCCGGCATACACCAGGTTCGGGACGATGTTGCGGATGGGATTGAGCAGGATCGGCGACAGGTTCGGCGCGGTCAGGTCAACCAGGATGACGTCGGCCTCCTTGCCTGCTTCCAGCGAGCCGATTTTGTCTCCCAGGCCGAGCACCTGCGCGCTCTCGATCGTCACCATGCGCAGCACTTCCCAGGCCGGCATGACGGTTGGACTGGCGTACTTACACTTGTTGAACAGCGCCGTCAGCCGCATCTCGTTGAACATGTTGCTGCAGTTGTTGCCGGGGGCCTGGTCGGAGCCCAGCGCCACCAGCCCGCCCGCCTGCTTGAAGGCGTAGGCGGGGGGCACGAGGCCATCAATGATGCCGATGCTGCCGGAGCACAGGATCATGTGCGCCCCGCTGCGGGCGACCTGCGCCGCTTCTTCGTCTGTGGCGTCGGTCAGGTGGACGGCCAGCAGTTGATCGTCCAGGTAGCCCAGCTCTGCCACGAAAGCCACCGGCCGCTTGCCGTAGCGCTTGAGGATCTGCTCGGTCTCGCGGTCGCCCTGAGAAAGGTGGGTGTGCAGTTTCCAGCCTTCCCGCTGCGCGATCTCTTTGGCCTCGCGCAGCATCTCGACCGGCATCATGTCCGGCGCGTGGACGCCGAGCATGGTGGTGATGCGCCCGTCGGCTGCGCCGGCCCATTCACGCGCAAAGGCCACCGCGTTGTCCAGCGTTCGCCGCCCCACCTGCATATCGAATTCGTAGAGATCGCCCAGTTTCGATGAACTGAGGCCGCGCGGCGGCAGGGCGTTGAAAATCGGCGTCAGGCAGGCGCGCACACCCAACTCGACGTAGAACTCGGGCCAGCCCGGGCGGGGGAAGCCATAGTCGCCGTGCGTGGTCGTGCCGGCTTTCAAGGCTTCGAGCGCGTTGAGCCGGGTGCCCGCCATCTGCGCCTCGCTCGTGGTATGGTCCCAGTAGGGCGCCAGCGCCTTTTGCATCCAGTGCGTCACGTCTTGCGCCACGCCGCGCACAATCGCCAGGTGCGTGTGCATGTGCGCGTCAATCAGGCCCGGCAGCACGGCGCAGTTGCGGGCGTCAATCGTCTCGTCGGCCTGAAAGCGGGCGCTCAGCTCGGCGGTGGGCCCCACGGCCACGATGCGCGTCCCCCGCACGGCGACCGCACCATCGGCCACGTAGCCCACGCCGGCGCCCTGCATGGTGAACAGGTGCCCGTGAGCAATCAGCGTATTGATGCGCTCTGTCATCCCTCATTCCTCCCGGTTGATGTTCCAGTACATCTCTGATCTGAGCATCCAGTGATCGTCCTTGCGGTAGCGCAGAACACCCAGGGTCTTGCCTTCGCCGGTGATGCCTTCCCACTTGCCGATGCCGCCGATGAACCGGTAGCGGCCGGGGCCCGTGCCATACCACCAGAGGTGACACAGCCAGACGACGTCCCCGTCGGGGTCGGTGTCTTCGAGCAGCATGACGTCGGCGATGCGCTTCTCGCCCTTCATGACGGTGGTGCCGCGGTCGAAACTCGTGGCGAAATTGCGCGGGCTGCTCGCCTCGCGGTTCTCGCTCAGCAGGACGCCGGACTGGTTGTTGACCTCCAGCCTGAAGCCGTTGGCCAGCTCCTTCGTCGCCTCGACCGTGTGCGGGCCGTGGATGCTAAAGCCGACGTCGTGGTAGGCGTAGCGCCCCTCCTCGATAGGGACATCGGGGGTTTGGCCCTTTTCCCGGTCAACCTCCCAGTGGATCGTCCACTTGGGCATCACGTAATCATCGGCGCGATTCGCTACGAAACCCAACATCTCGCCCTGTCCGGAGATCCCTTCCCACTTTCCGGTTCCCGCGATGAGCTGAAGCGTGGCAGGGCCCTCAGCCTTACGCCACAGGGTACACCACGTCAGATCGCCATCCGGGTCGGTGGTCTCACACAAGGCCGCCTCCAGGACCAACCTGCCCTCGGCATCCGTCACGACGGTTTCCTGGATGAGAAACGTCGCATGGCGCCACGGGCTCAGATCCTCGCTCGGATGGTTTCCATCCGCGACGACAACCCCGCTCCGCTGATAAGCGCCCAGCGTAATGCCGGTCTGGTACGCCTTGATCCTCTTTGGAATAGCCGGACCGAGAAAGGCATAACCCACATCAGTTCCTTGAGCAAGTAGGTTTGGCACGACAGTCTCCTTTCATCCAACACCACACGTGAATTGACGAGTTCTCAACTATTCTCTTTGGCGATCAGGCCCGTCACGACGAGTCTCTCGCCCCCGGATGTATTCCATCCGCGTATTCCCGTTGACAGGGCGGCTGCTTTCATCCGATTGATGACATTTTGCCCCATCAATTTGCAGTCCTGGTATTTCCAGGTCCGGCCCATCTTTTCGTACTTGGCTCGGCACGCATTGTTGAAGGCGCACAGATCCCACCGCTCGACCACGTCCAGCAGGTGGTCGCGGATGTAACGGCCGATCGCCTCGACGTTCTCCTCGGTAGCGGTGGCGCCGGGGATCAGCGGGGTGCGGATCCACAGCCGCATCTCCCGCTTCACCTTTCTGATATGGTCGGCGATGAGCATCAGGTTGCTCAGGATGAGCTCGTTGGATTGGCCCGTGTGTGCCTTGTGCGCCTCTGCGTCGAGGATCTTGATGTCGTACAGCACGTGATCGGTGTAGGGCAACACGGCCAGCAGCGCTTCTGACGAGGCGAACCCGCACGTATCCAGCGCGGTGTTGACCCCCTCTTCCTTCAGCCTTTCGAAGAAGCGGGCCACGAACTTGAACCGGTACAGCGGCTCACCGCCGGAAACGGTGACGCCGCCGCCGAACGCCTCGTAATAGTCTTTGTCCTTGAGTGCCTCTGCCAGCAGTTGGTCGAGCGTCCATTCCGCGCCGGTGAACGACATGGCATGCGCGGGGCACGCCTCCACGCACGCCCCGTGCAATACGCATTTCGACCGGTCTATGTGCAACCCGTTCTCATCCTCCGGATGTATTCCATCCGCAAACACAGCGCCCACCGGGCAGGCCTCTGTGCAGGCCAGGCAGTGGATGCACTTGCGCGCATCCCACCAGACCTCTTGCCCGGGCTTTATCCCCTCCGGGTTCTGGCACCACGAGCAATTCAGCGGGCAGCCTTTGAGAAACACGGTCGTCCTCAGGCCGGGCCCGTCGTGCGTCGTTCCACGGGCGATATCAATCACCAGGCATTTGAGATCATCCATCCGGATGTAAGGGATGTACTCATCCCCCCCATCCGCGTCATATCCCTTCATAGTTCACTCTTTCCACAAACTCCTCCTGGAACACCCTGGAGAGCGAGACGAAGCGGGTGGCGTATCCCGTGATCCGGACGATGATGTTCTGGTACTCGGGGTTCTCGGGATGGTCAATGGCGTCGCGCAGTTTGGCCAAGTCCATGAGGTGCAGATTGATCTGCAGCCCGCCTTTCATGAAAAAGGCCTGCGAAAAGTTCTTGACGTACTTCCACATCTCTTCCTTGCCGTCAAAGAACCTGGGTTGCATCTCGACCTGCAGGGAGCCGCCCTGGAATTTCCTCTGATCCACCTTGGCCATGGAATTGGCCGTGGCGAGCAGCCCCTTGTCGTTCCTTCCGGGCTGGGGATTGATGCCGTGGGCCAGGTACTCCTCGGCCAGCCGGCCGTCGGGGGTCGCCCCGATGAGGGCCGGCTCTACCTGCCCCTGGAAGTGGAACAGCGACGCCCTGAACTCTTGCCCGCGCAGATTGTACAGGCGGCCCAGCACGTCGGCGATCGTTTCGGTGATGCGCACGAACAAGGCGTCCACCTCGTCGAGGTCGTTGCCATACTTGTCCTGGTTGAGGAAGCGCTGGCGCATCGGCTCGCGGCCTTGCCAGTTGGTCGCGGTGGCCTCCTGCACCTCCGCGAGCGTGTACATCTTTCTCTCAAAGACCAGCTTCTTGATGGCGTGGAACGAGTCGGTCACGTTGGGAATGCCCAGGATATTGCACGAGGTGAATTGATAGTCCACACCGCGCGGCGCCACCATGTCGAGGCCCCGCTCGATGGGGCCGTGGCTGTTCATGGAGGTGAACATCTCCGGCCACAGGTCGCCCAGTATCTCGCACTGGCCGTTCTTGAAATCGCGGAAGGCGCGAGCGGTCCTTTCGAGCTCCTGCACAAAGAGGGCATACAGCGCCTCGAAATCCTGCACCCCTTGCGCGACCCCCGCCGCGATGGCCCTCTTCATCGGCTCGAAGAGGACGATAGAGTTGACATCGTGGTCGCAGTACTCTCTGCCCGGAATGCAGAACCATTGGCAGCCGCTGTACGATACCTTCCAGGCGTCCTCCTCCGGTATGCCGGAACGCAGTTCGGCCTCGCGCAGCAGATCGTGATTGATCAGCACGGGCGTGGATTCGCCGTGGCGGGCCAGCACGTCGCAGGCGTACTCGTAGAACTTTTCGTCCATGTCCGGATGCCACATGACGCCGATGTTGTTGTAATCGCCGATCAGGTCGTAGGCTTCCAACACGACAAAGCTCATCTCGTTCGTCGCGTCCTCGAGCGCCGCGTTCCGGCCGCCCAGGCCAAAGTACTGCCCGCGCAGCTTGAGGAACATTTCCGTCAGGTATTCCCTGGCCTCTTCGTCCGACAGATCGCCGTCGCTCTTGCTCCTCCGGTACAGGTCAATCAGGTACTGGTCCAGCCGCCCGTAGCCGTTGCCGTGGCCGACCATGCGATCCAGGATCACGGCAAAGTGGATCCACTGCACGCCCTCGTAGTAGGTACGCGGGGGATGGCAGGCGATGTGGGCGCAGCGGCGGGCGATCCGCAGGTAGGTCTCTTTCTGCCGGGGATCGGTCTCTTTTTCCGCCAGTTCGAGAGCCTCGTCGGCATGTCGCTGGATGAAGCGGATGACCGACTCGCAGATCATCTGCAGGCCGCGCAGGTAGGAGGCTTTCGACTCGTTGTCGAGCCGCTCGTACTTGGCCCGGCTCTCCACAATTCTTTCCAGGATCCCGCCCCAGCCCTGGGCAAGGCCGATCGCCAGGTCCGGGCAGGTGTGCCCGGTGCTCATCCCTCCGGCGCCCACCTCGCGCGCCCGCAGGCCCAATTCACACACGCTGGCGGGCCACTCGTATTGCCTGACCATGTGCATTTCCCAGTGGATCTCGCCGACGATGCGCTCGTCCGGGTGGATCTCCACCGGCGCGTTGTCCAACAGGAACGCATAATCGCGCCCCCAGCTCTCCCCGGTGGCTTCATAGCCGTTGACCCTGGACGGCATCTCGTCCAGCTTGGGGAAAGGGCCAATGTCTATCCAGCAGGCGTGATCCCCCAGGACCGGTCTCTCCGCGTCCGCAGGTATTCCTTCGGATGTATTCCATCCGCTTCCATGCCAGCCATATACCAACATCTCACCAACAATGCCATACAGGTTCCGCTTGCCGCTGAGAGCCAGCTCGCGGCTTCTCTGGGCCAGCCGCTGTATGCGCGGCGATTGGACAAACTTGGGTGGAACTCTCATGACTACACCACTCGTTTGCTCCATTTTATCTATCCTCTCTGGACATCTTCATAGTCGGTCTTTGACAGTCGCTACCTACGTTTTGACGATCTCCTGCCTGATTAACCAATCCACCGACTCAAAGACGCACTGAAGCGACGTGTAGCGCGGCTGGTAATCCAGGAGGCGTCGCGCTTTGGCAATGCTGCAATTTGGACTGTGGGCAATGTGAGACCAGGTCATCTCAGCATCGCTATCGGGAACGGTGGTGCGCCATTGTTCCCACGGCATGAAGCACAGGTTAGCGGGCTGGCCGAACCAGGCGGCCATTGCCTCGGCGTAACCGCGCAAGGTCAGGGCGGCCGGCGAGACGGCGTGAAAGCTCTGCCCAACCGCGTTGCTCCAGTTATCTATCGCTTTCCAAAATGCCTGGGCCACATCTTCCGCATGCACGTGATGAACGGTCTCCATCCCCAGGTTCGGAAGCGCCAGCTCTTCTCCGCGCGCCAGTTTCTCAAAAACCTGGGGGTTGAAATGCCCTGCCGGGTTCAGCGGAATCCAGCCCGGTCCCACGATGTGACCCGGGTGCAGCATGGTGGCAGGGAAACCATCCGTGCGCGCCTGATCCAACAGGTACGCCTCGATAGCGGCCTTTTGGATGCCGTATTCCCCAAAGGGACGCCGGGGCTGCTCTTCGGTCGTGGGCACGCTCACACTGTGTCCATGGACCCAGATGGTGCCGCAAAGGATGAAATGCTGCACCTGCCCCCGCAGCGCCTCCACGAGATGACGCGCGCTATCCAGCGTGAAGCAAATATTGTCTATAACAATGTCCGGGCGCAAATCTCGAATTTGGTTGCCAAAGGTACCGGCGCTTTCGGCTGCCTTGCGGTCTATCGTGATGCTCTGCACGTGCTTCCACGCCGAATGGGGTCGGTACGGTTCGCGCTGTCCGCGGCTGATACAGATCACTTCGTGGCCGGCTTCGACCAAGTGGGGCACCAGGTAAGTCCCGATATGCCCGCTTCCACCGATGACGACAGTCCTCATAATCACCCTCCTTGTCTAGTGGACACCTATCCGAACGGTTGCCTCCAAGGCTCAACGGGCGAACGCCCGATAGGGATTGGTATGCATGAGTTGACGGATCGTTGCCTCGTCCACCCCGGCCGCGCGCAGTTTGGGCAGAAACTGTTCGAAAAGATAAGTGAACGGTCTAGGCTCACCCCCACCGGGCTTGGCCGGATCATACCAGCCCCGGTCGTGGCTCAGCAACAACTGATCAACCAGGCCAGCGTCTAGCACACGCTGAATGGTTTCCACATAGTACTCGTCATCACCATAGCCAATTCCATCGTACTCCAGCCACGCCCCGCGTCGAGCCACCTCCAGGTGCCAGTTGAAATCCGGCTCTTTTTGCGTGTGGATCCAGATAAAGTGTTCTGCCGTGTACCCCACCGCCTCGATAATGTCGAGCTGGTCCTGAACAACCCGGCCTCGGGCCGTGTGACTCCCGATCACGGCATTGGTTTCTCGACCCGCCCTGGCAGCCGCGCGCAGGATTTCGGCCTCACAGTCCGTTATTCCGTCATCGCCGGCGCTCAACTTGATCCAACCCGCCTGCACTCCGCTGCCTTCGATTTCACCTTGCAGTTCGCTCAACATCCACGCGGCTAACCTGGCTTCGCTCGCCGCTTGCGCCCAGTCCGGTATCTTGGGTTCACGGTAGATCCCGGTGGGCGCCACCAGGGGCATCCCCGTCGCCTCGGAGACCGCCTTCAGGACGTCGGCCCTCCTGCCCACACCGACCGGTGTGCAGTCGGCCATAGCGGTTACGCCCAGCGCCTGGGCCTTCTTGACCTCGGGCGCCATCAGAGCCACCACGTCGGCCACTTCGGCCGCACCATGCTCGGGATGATCGGGGGGCCTAAAGTCCACAAAGATATGTTCGTGGGGCAAAATCAGGCCCAACTCAGCCGCAGTTCTAGGACCAAGGGTGGTAGTAATTTCTGCCATACTTCTTTCTACAGCGCCCACGGCATCGGCGCGGGCGGCGTGAAGGTGGACGTGATGTCCACGGGGCGGCCCTGCGTGAAAGACTCTTCGATGGCGCACAGGATCTCGACCACGTGGGCGGCCTGGGCGCCGGTCGCCCGCTGAGGCCGGCCCTCACAGATGGCGTCGCTCATCTCGGCCAGGGCGCGGCCCCAATCAATGCCCTTGAAAGGCTCGCGGACGTAGGGGATGGCCTCGTAGCGGCCGTTGTAGGCGGCCAGCTCCACGCTGGTGTCAAAGTGGAGGAAGGAGCCCAGGTGCAGCGACCCTGCGTCGCCGTGGAACTCCAGGCCGTGTTGCCTGCCCTGCTTGCCGACGTAAAAGTTGGTTGACATGCGAACGACTGTGCCGTTCGCCAGCTCGACCACCGCCGTCACCCAGTCCGGCGTGTCAATGTGGAAGGGCCGGCCCTCCTTGGTGACCCGGTCGGCGTATAGCAGCGCGCCGAAACCGGTCACGCGCCGCGCCGGGCCAAACATGGTCGTCACCAACGTCAGCAAATACACGCCCACGTCGAACAGCGCCCCGACCTTGTAGAACGGCTCCGGGTTGGGATGCCAGGACTCGATGCGGCCGTGGTTCGCCTCGGCATAGACCACGCGCACCGGCCCCAGGCGGCCCTCGCGGATGGCCTTCCACGCCGTCTGCTGCGCCTCGCCCAGAAAAGTGATCGGCGAGCAGCTCAGCCGCAACCCCTTGGCCTCGGCCAGGTCCACCAGCGCCTTGGCCTCCGGATAGGTCATGGCCAGGGGTTTTTCGCTGTGCACGTGCTTGCCGGCGTTGAGCGACTGGGTGATGACCGCCGTGTGGGCGTCGTGGATCGTCAGGTTGAGCACCACGTCCACCCGGTCGTCGGCCAGCACGTCGGCCAGCGTGGGGTAGGCCACCCCGCCATACTTGCCGACCAGGGCCTGGGCGCGCTCAGGGATGAGGTCGGTCGCGCCCAGCAGCTCGATCTGCGGATAGTTGCTGAGTGTGCTGGCGTAAGGCTCGGCAATGTTGCCGCAGCCGACGATTGCCACTCCTAATTTTCCAGACATCGTCTCCTCCTTGATCGGCCGGCCTGCCCACGACCGGCTCACTCTGCGCCGGGATTGCCGACGCGCATTAATCTCGGCTCGCCCAGGGACGCCGGCCAGTCGAGCACAGTGGGGATGCCCGGCAGCACGTCGAAAAAGTTATCGGGCAGCGCCATCTCGCCGTCGAGGTCCAGGCAGACCCGCCAGGCAAAGACGTCGCTCCTAAAGATGGCCTGGCCGCCCTCGCGCTGCACCGCGACCTTTGCCGGCGGCCACGCCATCTCCTTGAAGAACGGCAGGAACAGCCGGTCGCGCGCCGCCTCGCGGCCATCTCGAGACAGCATGGCAAAAGCGCCATGGGTCTTTTCACCCAGCCGTTGCCACTCGGCCGCCTCGAACTCGGCGAGCAGGGTCGAGGCGTTGGCCGGCAGCTCCACCGCGCGGCGCACATCCAGCGGGTACCCACCTGCCAGGCCGAACAGGCCGCAGCGCAGTTCACCCGTCCAGGGCGGACCCTCGTTCACGCCATAAACCTGCACCCGCTCCGGATGCTCTTTATCCGCGCCCTCCAGCGCCAGCGCCACGATGAGCGGTTGGAAGGCGCGCCGCACCGGGTGGAACGAGGGCGTGCGGCGCAGGTAATAGTCCACGATCGTCCAACTGCGCACCATCGGCCAGCAGTCATTATACATCCAAAAAACCGCCGCCGCCGCGTCGAACATGCGCCGGCGAAAGTTGCGGATGTATTCGCCCAGCCCCTCCCCCTGCAGCACCCCACCCCAGTACACGTACTCTTCGAGGCTCATGTCCTGCACCGGCTTGCCCAGCCACTGCACCAGCATGTCGTCCGGAAAGGGCCGCTCGCCCCAGGAAGCGACAGAGTTGTCGTGCACTTCCCAGGCGAGCGAGTGCGGGCGCTCGTGCCCGGGCGGCAAGCAGGCCCGCACCGTCGGCAGGGCGGTGGGGCCGAGCGTGCCGCCCTCGTCGGCGAAGCGACAGACCATCTGGCGATAGCCGCGAAAGTCGGTGTTGCCAAAGCCAATGCTCCACGGATGCTGGTCGCCCATGTCGTCACGGTTGGGCGCTTCATAGTCGGGCGAGAAGGGTGAGGAGGGTTGATAGTACCGTGTGCCGTCCTCACGCTTCAGGAGCACGGGCAGCATCAGGTGATAGATGGCATAGTCGGGGCAGCGGACACCCAGCGCGTTCGTACTCGAGAGATATGATTCCACCTCGTACATGCCGTACCACTGCCACTCGATCTCGCCATTGCCGCACCACACCACCAGGCTGGGATGGTGCGCCAGCCGCCGTATCTGGTACGTTGCTTCGCGGATCACGTCGGTATGGAACTGCTCGTCGGTGCTGGGGTACTTGCCGCAGGTAAAGATAAACTCCTGCCATACCATAATCCCGCGCTCATCGCACAGATCGTAGAATTCATCCGCCTCGTACAGGCCGCCGGCAAAGATGCGCAGCAGGTTAAAGTGGGCCTCCAGGGCGCGCTCGACGAGCGCAACGTAGCGGTCGCGGTCCAGGCGGGCCAGGATCATGTCGGCCGGCACAAAGTTGCCGCCCTTGGCAAAGATCGGCTTGCCGTTGACCTCGACGACGAAATAGCGCCCGCCCGCGGGGTGCGGCTCCTGGTTGATGCGCACGCGGCGAAAGCCCACCCGGCGCGTCTCGCTGCCCACGACCTCGCCATCCAGCGTCAGCGTCGCCCGCACGGTGTACAGCGGCTGCGCCCCGTGCCCCGCCGGCCACCACAGTTCCGGCTCGGGCAGCGTGACCTGCGCCTCGACGGCGTTTAGGCCGGGCCGGATCTCCACCTCGGCGCTGGCCTGGCGCCCGGCGCCCTCGATCTCGACCGTGAGCACGCCCGGCTGCGCCTCGTCCCGCAGGCCCTCGACGAACACCCGTCCGGTGACCACGCCCTGCCTCAAGTCGGGGCTTGTTTCGGCCAGGGCCACCAGGCGATCGAAGCGAGCGCCGGAGCAGATCTCGAGCGCCACGTCGCCAGAGATGCCCACGTTCAGCAGGCGCGTGGACCAGTCCCAGCCGAACGAGGACTGGGTCTTGCGCAGCCAGTTGCGCTTGGTCAGTTCAGAGTCGGGACGCATGCCATAGCCCTTGCTGGACCGCTCGGCTGCGGAAAAAAGCCCGGCCTCGATCCTGACCACGAACGTGTTCTCGCCCTCGCGCAGGGCGGCGGTCACGTCGAGACGGCAGGGGTAGAAGGCGTTGGCGTGCTGGCCGACTTGTTGCCCGTTGAGATAGACGTCGGCCGCCAGGTCGAGGCACTCGAAGAGCAAGTACGCGCGCTGGCCGGCGGCCAGGGCCGGGGCGGTGAACGCGCGCCGGTAGTACCAGATCGTCTCCTCGACCCAGCGCGCCGCCAGGCAGTTGAGGCCCAGTGCAGGCTCGGCCAGCAGCCCGGCGCGCACCAGGTCGAGGTGCACTTCGCCGGGCACCTGGGCGGGGATGGCCGGACGCGCGTTCCAGTGCTCGCCCAGCGCGCGCGGCAGATAGTCGCCCCGCTGCCCGTCGGTCCAACGCAAACTCCAACTGCCATTGAGATCAATGCGTTCGTTCATCATCGCTTTATTTCCTCGTCTAGTCGCGCCAACCGCGCATCGTGCAGACCGCCGCGGGATCCTGCTCCCCTCTCCCAGTATTGGGAGAGGGGCTGGGGGATCCTGCTCCCCTCTCCCAGTATTGGGAGAGGGGCTGGGGGTGAGGGCAATACTACGCGCGTGGCCAGGGCGCCCATATACCATTGTCGTCGAACGGGTACCTGGCCACCGCGTCCATGTTCAGCTCGATGCCCAGGCCCGGACGCTCCGGCACGTCAATAAAGCCCCGGTCCGCCGGGATGGGGTGATCCACCAGCTCGGTCAGCATCGGGTTGCCGATGTGCTGGGTCTCGAGCATCACACGATTAGGGATGGCCGCTACCAGGTGCGCATTGGCAGCGTGGGCGATAGCGTTGGTCCAACTGTGCGGGATGCAGGGCAACCCTGCTCGATGATACGATTGGGCCACCCGGTAGGCGCTGGTCATGCCGAGAAAGCTGGCGTCGAGCTGCACGATGGCGTAGGCCCCGGCCTTCAGCATCCGCTGATGCTCCTCCAGGGAGGTTAACCTCTCGCCGCCGGAGATCGGCACGCCGGTCTTGGAGCGGATCTCCCGATAACGCTCGGCGCCGTCCTCGTCGCCGCAGGGGATCGGCTCTTCGAACCAACGCGCATGCAGCCCTTCCAGGATATGGGCTACTTCCAGGGCCTCCTCCACGCTGCGGAAGCGGGCGTTGGCGTCGAGCATCAGGTCTATCTCGTCCCCCAGGGCGGCGCGCACCCGGGTCAGGTAGTCGCCGAACTTGCTGACCGTCATGCCGGCCAGGCCCCAGGCGCTCCCGATGCGCATCTTGAAGGCCGTGAACCCCTCGGCCTTGAGCTGAGCGATCTCGTCAAAGATCTGATCGGGCTTGGCGAACCAGTTATAGCTCACGCCGCCGCTGGCGTAGGTGCGGATTCGCCGGGGCTGGATATCGCCCTCCTGCGCCAGCAAGCGGTAGACCGGCGTGTTGGCGGCCTTGCCGACAATGTCCCACAGGGCGCAGTCAATGGCCGCCAGGGCTTGGTTGACCTGGCCATTGGCCGTATGCACGGTCAGCTTTTCCACGTCGAATGGGTCTTTGCCGGCAAAGCCCGGTTCCAGGCGATGCAGCAACGCCTGCATGGCCCGGCAATCGCCCCAGGCGCTCAGCCCAGCCTCTCCCAGCCCGGTAATCCCCTCGTCGGTGTGCACGCGCAGGATGATCGCGTTGAACCGCACGCCCTTCAGGTCCATGTCCCAGACCAGCCCACCCCACCAGCTTTTCTCCTCGGGAAAGATGTACGAGCACAAAAAAGTCTCAAAACGGGTGATGCGCATTCTATGCACTCTCCTTGGAAAGTGAGACCCTCATCAAGACCGGTAGTCGCGCCAACTGCGCTTGGGCGTCCACCCCACCTCGCGCTGCGCCTTGGCAGGCGAAAAGAAGCCGTCGTGCCCCGCCAGCCTGGACACGGGCAGCAGGTCGGGCCGGAAGCGGGCCACGATCTCCTGGCTCGGCTCCAGCGCCGCCGAGTCGAGGCTGCTGGCCACGTAGACGCTGTGCACCGGCAAAGCGTCGGCCTTTTCCATGATCGTGCACTGCAGCTCCGCCAGGTCCTCGCTGGATATGTAGGCCCACATCCACTCGTCCCACGCGCTGACGGGCGCCCGGGTCTGCGCCATGTGCTGCAACCTGTCGGGCGAATAGATGCCCGCCGTCCGTACAACGTAGGTGCGCAGCCCATAAGCCCGCGTGAAGGAGGCCAACAGTTCCTCCGCGACCAGCTTGGAGTAGGAATACGAGTCCTCCACGTCCGAGGGGTGCTGCTCGTCCAGCGGCAGGTAGTGGATCGGGAAGGGGGTCTGGGAGATGCGAAACCCGCTTCCAAAGGCGCAGACGGACCCGGTCATGACGACGGACTTGACCCCGGCCTGCGCCGCCGCCATAGCCAGGTAGTAGACGCCCATGATGTTGGTGCGCATGGTGGCGTCGAACGGGACCTCGGGCAGGCCCCGGGCCGCACGCTCGGCCCGGATCTGGGGATGGTCGCTGGGTTCGACCACGGCGCCCAGGTGCTGAACGCAATCCACTCCCTCTACAGCGCGCTGGCAATCCTCGAACACGTTGAGGTCGCCCTGAACCCAGGGGAGATCGGCGCGATCGTCAGGCGGATTGGCGCGATCAAAGAGCACGACGTCGTGACGGCCGCGCAGCGCCCTGACCACGAAACCTGCAAGCCGACCACTGCCCCCGGTGACGAGAACTCGACTCATTATAATGCGACCTACCCCTTGACCGATCCCAGTGTCAGCCCCGTGACAAAATAGCGTTGCAGGAAAGGATAGATCGCCAACACTGGCACCATGGCCAGAATGATCTGCGCTGATCTGACCGAGCGCTCCGACAGTTTGGCCAGCGCGAGCGGGTCCTGGATCAGCCTGGTGAAGTCACGGCCCAGGATCGTGGTCTGCAGATAGGTCTGCAACGGGTAGTTCGAGGGGCTTTTCATGTAGACCAGGCCATCGAACCAGGAGTTCCAATGCATGACCGTCGTAAACAGAATGATGGTTGCGATGGCCGGTGCCGAGAGTGGCACATAGATGCGCCACAGGATATCCCAGTGCGAAGCACCGTCCACCGTGGCTGCCTCTGACAGTTCCGGGAGCAGGCCGCGGAAAAAGTTGGTCATGATGATGATATTCCACATATCAACTGCACCCGGCAGGACCAATACCCAGATACGATCCAGCAGGCCCAGGCTGCGGTAGGCCAGGTAGGTGGGAATCAGGCCCCCTGAAAATAGCATCGCGAAAATCAGCAACCACTTGAAAAAGCCACGCCCCGGCAGTCTCTCCGAGAGCGAAAGGGGGTAGGCGGTCAGAAGGGTGATGAGCATGCTCAACGACACCCCCATCAGCACCCGCTGGATCGAGATACTGAACGCCCGCCTGAAATCAGCGCCGATCAGAATGCGATAGTAGTTGTAGGTCGTAAAGTTCACCGGCCACAGAGTGACCAGGTTGCCCAACGTCGCCGCGCGGTCGCTGAAAGAGAGGGCCAAGACGTGTACGATGGGGAACAGGCAGGCGAGCGCCAGGAGTCCCAGGATGATGGCATTGAAGACGTCGAAAATGACCGAGCCCAACGTACGATCTTCGATCATCGGCTTTCCTCCTCGGGTGTACCCATCCTTCGCTGCCCTCACCCCCAGCCCCTCTCCCAATACTGGGAGAGGGGAGCAGGGTCCCGCCCCAGCGATTAGGCCGGCCTGCTCGTCTACTCGCTCGCAGCCCCCGTCCCGGGGGCGTCCCCCGCGCGGCTAGAAGATGCGGTAGTTGGCCAGACGATCGGCCAGGTAATACGAGAGGGAGATCAGGATCAGGCTGACGACCCCCTTGAACAGGCCCACGGCGGTGCCCAGGCTGAATTGCAATCCCAGCAGGCCGGTGCGATAGACCCAGGTGTCAATGATATCGCCTGTGCTGTACACCGCTGGGTTACAGAGCACCAAAAGCTGCTCCAATCCGGCGTCCATCACCCAGCCAAGGGACAGCGCAGCCATGAGCACGATGGTAGATGAGATCCCAGGCAGGGTCACGTGGCGCAAGCGAAGCCAGCGAGTGGCGCCATCCACCGCGGCCGCCTCATGGAGCGCCGGGTCAATGCCAGTTAAGGCGGCCAGGTAGATCACGGCGCCAAAGCCAAAGCTCTTCCAGATGTCCGTGGCGATAGCCGTGAAGGGAAAGATTGCGGCATCGGTCAGAAAGCGAACCGGCTGCAACCCTACCGACGCCAGCACGCTGTTGACGATGCCCCGCGAGGCCAGCATGTCAATCAGGATGCCGCCAAAGATCATCCACGAGAGAAAATGCAGCATGTAGGTCACGCTCTGGACGGTCCGCTTGAACCAGCGCAGACGCACCTCGTTCAGCAGCAGCGCAAAGACCACGCTAAAGGCCTGGCCCAGCCCGATCTTGCCGATGGCGATGACCAGGGTGTTGCGCAGAATCTCCCAGCTATCGGGCATGTTGAACATCTGCTGGAAGTTCTTGAACCCAACCCACGGAGAGCCCGCAAAACCTCGCAGCGGCTCGAATTTCTTGAAGGCGATGATGATGCCGTACATCGGGTAATAGCGGAACAGCAAGAGCCCCACCAGGGCCGGCAGCAACATCACGTACAGTGGCAATCGCCGCCTCACGCGCCAGTCGAGCGTCCTGCGCACAGCCCTGGGCATTCCCCTTCCGGCAGTCTCATCAATGCTCACGTGAACAGCGGACCTCCTCCCCTCTCCCAGTATTGGGAGAGGGGCTGGGGGTGAGGGCGTGGGGGCGAGACAGGCTGCTCGCTCGTCAGCAGCAGCCTGCTTCGCCCCAGCGAACAAGCCCACAACCGGCAACTCATCGCACAGGCACGTCCAACACGATCCGGCTGCCTACAGGCTGGCGTACCACTCGTTGACTTCCTGGGTCAACTGGTCGCCGCCATTTGCCTTCCACTCCTCGACAAAGCGGTCGTGCTCACCTACCGCCCTCTGGCCGGTGATAATCTGGATGTAGGCCTCGTCCTCCAGTTTATCCAGGAAGGCGCCCTTTTCGGTCTGCGTCGGAGTCGGTGGGCCCACATATTCGTCAGTCAGCGCATAGTCCAACGTCTCGATGATGCGCGCATAGGCCGCTCGCTGGGCCACCCCCGTCGGATCGCTGACCCTCCACCTCTCCACCGGGTTGAGGGTCTGCGGATCCTTCTTCAACAGTATTTCGATTTTGGCGTTCTTGTCCGCGGCCATCGCAGGGTAGTAATAGGTGGGATAGCCGGGGCCGGGCTCCATGACAGTAGTGTCGAATTGACCCGTCTTAGCCTCGCCGTTCTCGATTACATAATCGTAGCCCTCGATCTGCCAATGATCTCCCAGGGGTGAGGCCTCCCGCATGTCATAGATCCAGTTGAGGTGGTTAATGACAGCCTCGACCTTGGCCTCCTCCACACCCTTGCGGAAGCAGGAACCGAAATAAGCCATTTTGAAGCCGGCGCGGCCGCGAGTCCCATCGGGGCCGGCGGGCACGTCGCCAAAGTCCCAAACCACGCTGGGATCATTCCGCGCGCTATCCACCAGCGGCCATTCCGGGGTCCAGTAGGGGCCAAAGAACATGCCGGCGATGTTGCCGGCAATGTTCTCGGCTGCCTTGGCGGCGCCCTTGGTCATGAACTCGGCCTCGAGCACCCCATCCTTGTACCATTTTTGCAGGACTTGCAGCGCCTCCTTGTTTTCCGGCAGGGTGCTGCCGTAGACGAGGCCACCTTTATCATCCTTGAGCCAGTATGTGGGCATGACGCCGAAGGCGCCGAAGATGGGATCCAGGCTGCTCTGCCAATCCACCACGCCGGACTCGCCTGCTGCACTGAGGCCGATCGGCGCGAGTCCCTCTTGTATGAACGCTTTGGCCACATCATAGATCTCGTCCAGCGTGCCGGGCATACTCAGGCCAAGCCTGTCAAGCCAGTCCTTGCGCACCCAGAGCAGCATCTCGAGCGCAGCGACGCCCATGTTGGGGAAAGCGATGCCGTAGATGCGGCCATCACGCGTGAGCGGCTTCCAGATGACGCTGTCCGGCCACTCTTTCTTCTTGAGAGTAAGCGCGCTGGCGTACTTGGGAAACAAGTCGGTCAGGTCTTGCAGAAGGTCGGCGGCCATGAGCTGCCCCAGGTACTGCCCGGCAACCCACTCCAGGTAATCCGGGATGTCGCCGCTCGCCAGCATCGTGGCCCAGGCCTGATCACAGGTCTCCCCTTTGCAGGCCCAGGCGATCTTGTAGTCAATGCCCATGATGGCCTTGATATAACGGGAACCGACATTGTCTTCGATAGTCTCTCCCTCACGAAACACCATGCCCTGGTTCATGACCTTGTTCTGGGTAATGGTCAACATCGGTTCGTAGTATCTGGGCGGATCAATCAGGGGATCCATCAGGTATCTGCGGGGATCATGCTCAAGCTGGACCACCGGCTTGGGGGCAGCGGTAGGCTCTTCTGAAACCTCTGTTGGAACCCCTGTTGGAACCTCTGTGGGCGGCGCCCCACAGCCCGCGACGGCAGCCGCGGCGCCAATGGCTGTCATGCGCAGGAAATCCCGGCGACTGAACTTGCCTATCATCGTGTATTCCTCCTTATCTCGTGGAACTTTAGGTCTCGTATGAGTCGCTGACGTGATCAGCGGGGTAGCAATATGTGGGTACCAGTCTAAGGTTAGCAGTAGACTGGCTTCGTGAGCACATGCCAACTCTCAATAACGCTGTCCTTTCTCCCCCTGGCAACTCTCCTATCTCGGTAGAGGAACCAATGGCTGTCAGGCGGCGATCCCTCGAGCCGTGACTCGAACAGAATCATTATAGCCGATGGCCTTGGCGCTTGTCTAGGTTTGCAGCGCCAGAAAAAAGGTGGTTGCCCTTAGACCTCCTGTCGAAAACGCGCGGACGGGATTTCCAGAGCGCAGGGGAAGCTTGGTTCTCTGGAACAAACAACGCCGTGGGCTCTTGGCCGAGAAGCCCAAGAAGGAATTACGCCGTTACGCTCACTCCACAGCTGCCATCACATCTGCCAGATCAGGATATCCAGTACCTTGCACGTCATAACGCACACGTTGGACCGAATAGCGTTTTGCCTCGTCAACCGTCATCGTCTCCAGGAAGCGCTGCTTGGGGGTGCCATAGTCCAGCGCCACCTGCCCGACCGAGGTGAGGATCAGCAGGGTGTCGGCGTTGATGTCCAGGGCGAGTTTCTGCGCCGCCAGGTCCTTGTCAATTACAGCAGCTACCCCGGAGAGGGTGCCGTCCGCTTCCTCGATCACCGGGATACCGCCTCCGCCGGTGGTGATGACGATCTCGCCCAGCAACCTCGATCTCAATGATCTTGACCGGCCGCGGCGATGGAACGACGCGCCGGTACCCCCTTCCGGCATCCTCCACCATCACGAACCCCTTTTCCCGCTGGATGCGTTCCGCCTCCTCGCGGGTGTAGAACTTGCCGATCGGCTTGGTGGGATGCTGGAAAGCGGGGTCGTCCTTATGCTTCGCAGTCTTGCGGATGACCTGCAACTGCGCCTCCGCGGTGGGAGGCATGTTGCTATCCTGGCTGCCGAAGGATTTCCGCCGCGCGGCGGCTAGACGATATGTCTCCCGCCTCGCGCCATCGCCGCCTTGATCTGCGCCAGCGAGGGGAGCGCCGCTTCCTCCAGGGCACGGGAGACGGGCAGCGGTACGTCCAATCCCGTGATGTGCCCCACCGGGCAGTCGAGGTAGTCGAAAAAGCGCCCCTGGATCTCGTCGGCGATCCGCCCGCCCAGGGTCATGCTGCGCGGCCCCTGCTCGACGACGAGCACGCTGCCGGTTTTCTCTACCGAAGCGCCGATCGCCTGCCAGTCCATGCCCGCATAGTCCAGCGTGCGCAGATCAATCACCTCGGCCTCGATCCCCTCCGCCGCCAACTCCTCCGCCGCCTGCAAACACTGGCTGACGCCGAGCAGGTAGGTAAGCACGGTCACGTCGGCGCCGGGGCGGGCAACCCGCGCCCTGCCGTAGGCAACGTGGTAATCCAGCGTGTCTGCCGGCACCTGGTCCTCGACCCCGTACAGCATGCCGTGCTCCAGGATTAGCACCGGGTCGTCGAGGCGCATGGCGGTGTTGAACATGCCGACATAGTCGAAGGCGGTCGAGGGGGCCACGATGCGCCACCCGGAAAAGAGCGCGAAAAGCCCGCCGGGATCCATCGAGTGCTGGCCTCCGTACCCAAAGCCCATCGCCACCCGGGTGCGGACGATCAAGGGAAAGCGCACCTGCCCGCCGTACATGTGCCGCAGCTTGCCGATCTGGTTGAACAACTGGTCGGAGGCCATCAGCGCAAAGTCGGGGAACATGATCTCGACCACGGGGCGCATGCCGGCCGCCGCCAGCCCGCCGGCCATGCCCACAAAGCCCGTCTCCGAGATGGGCGTGTTGAACAACCGCTCGGGGTAGACCTCAGCGATGCCCCGCGTCGCCGCGTAGGCGCCGCCGCCCAGGTTCGCCACCTCCTCGCCCATGACGATCACCCGCTCGTCGCGCTCCATACTGCGCAGGGTGACGCCAGCGATGGCCTGGACGTAGGTCATGGCCTTGAACTCGGCGAAATCCTGGCGCTCCACCATGCGAACGCCGTCCAGGGCGCCGTCCTCGCAGCGCACGTCGCGGCCCGCCGACTCGGCGGCAGGCCACCTGGCCGCCGGGATGATGCGCCGCCCGTCCTGCTCGGCGGTGCAGAACGCGGTCGCCCGCTCGATCGCCGCGCTTACCGTCGCCCGCAGACGCTCGTCCTCTTCTTGGCTGACGATGCCCAGGCGGGCCAGCGTCGCGGGAAAGACGGCGACCGGGTCTCGCGCCCGCCACTCGGCCTCTTCCTCCTTGCTGCGATACCCAAAGGCGCTGCCGGGCAGCCCGCCGCCGTGGTGATAGTAGCGGTAGGTCTTGGCCTCGATCAAAAAGGGGTACGGCGCGCGGCGCATCTGGCCCGCCGCGTCCCGCACGGCGACGTACATCGCCGCCGCGTCCATGCCGTCGGCGATCAGGCTGTCGAAACCGTAGCCGATGCTGCGCAGGGCCAGGTCTTCCACGCACGAGGACTCGGCAGTGCAGGTGCCCACGGCGTAGAGGTTGTTCTCCACCAGGTAGAGCACAGGCACGCGCCATAGGGCGGCCATGTTGGCGACCTCGTGAAAGCAGCCCTGGTTGATCGCCCCGTCGCCAAAGAACGAGACGACGACCGCGCCTGTGCCCTGCAGCCGCTGCGCCCAAGCCGCGCCTGTGGCGATGGGGATCCCGCCGCCGACGATGGCGTTGCTGCCCAGGTTCCCCGACGCCCCATCGTACAAGTGCATCGAGCCGCCGCGCCCGCCGCACCAGCCCTCGCGCAACCCCATGATCTCGGCCAGCGTCCTGTCTACGGCGCGCTGCATCTCGGCGGTGAAGGGATCGCGCAGCGGGTGGTAGCCGTCGGGGGCGTAGCAGGTCACGGCCTTGGCCAAAAAATGCCCGTGCGCGCGGTGCGTGGAGGCGATCAGGTCCGTCTTGCGCAGGACGACGGCGGTCGCGGCGGCAACCGCCTCCTGGCCGATGCTGACGTGCACCGGGCCGTGGATCAGGTCCGCGTCCTTGAGTTCCAGCACGCGCGTCTCGAACTGGCGGATCAGGTGCAGTAGGAAGGACATGCGCGCCATGTCGCCCGCATCGATGGCTCGCAGGTCGGCTTCGAGCACCTCCAGCCGGCGGCACGTGGCGGGCGGGTCCTGGACGATCAGATTGGGCAACCATACCTCCGTCGCGCGTGATGCGTGTGGCGTGTTTTGCCGCCCCCGGCGTCGAGCGTCAACCCTGCGGGACGATCTCTCGAATCTCGCACACCTCGTACTCGGCCCCGCGGAAGTAGGCCACGAACACGCCGGAACGGAGCTCGACCGGCTCGCCCAGGAACGTGACCCCGCGCTCCTGCAGGTGCCGGTAGACGCCCCAGAAATCCTCGACGATGAACCCGATGTGGGTCAGCCCATAGTCGCTCTGCTGGGCGTCGGGCCTGGGCTCGCGTCCCACAGGGCGGCGGTATTCGAACAGCTCGATCGCCGACTCGCCCAGTTTCATGTGTACGACGCGCACCTCCGCGCTCTCGACGCCAATCAAGTGGGCCATCGGCTCGCCGAACTCGCGGTCGAACACCTTTTCCATGCCGATCACGTCGCGATAAAAGGCGATCGCCTTTTCCATGTCCCGGACGCTGACCGCCGCATGGTCTGCCTTGATGAACATTTGGCCCTCCATATCCATATATAGAGCGCCCTGCAGCACGTTAGCCCGGAAACGCCACCCCGAAGCGTGCCCCCAGTTCCTCCAACTCCCGGCGCAGCCCCGGCTCAATGAGGATGCCCTCGACGCTCCGCTGCGCCCGCCGCTCGCCCTCGATCTGCCCCGGGTAGTACACCTGCTCGAACCCGCTGGCAGGAGGCAGCGCGCCGAACTCGCGCAGCATCTCGCCCAGGCGCTGCTTGAACGTTTCCAGGGACATCCAGCGCGCGACGTCGAACGCGGCTACAAAGTGCCCCAGCCGGCGCGGTCTGTCCAACTCGCTGTACATGGCGGTGATGTGCGGGCCCCACTGCATGCCCGAAAGGACACTGCACAGGATTTCGATGACCATGGCCAGGCCGCTGCCTTTGGGCCCGGCGATGGGATGCAGCCCGACGATGGCGTGCGGGTCGGTCGTCGGGTTGCCCTCGGCGTCGAACCCCCAGTCCGGGGGGATGGACTTGCCCTCTGTCTGCGCCAGGGCGATCTTGCCGTAGGGGACCGATGTGGTTGACATGTCGAGAACCACGGGGATGCCGTCGGTGGGAAAGCCGACGGCGAGCGGGTTGGTGCCGAAGAAGGGCTTGCTCGCTCCAAAGGGAATCAGAAACGCGTCGGTGGCGGTCATCGCCAGACCTATGTATCCCTCGGAGGCGATGCGCCGGACGTAGAACCCGGCCATGCCAAAGTGGCTCGAACTGCGGACCACGACCGCGCCGCTCCCGCTTTCCCCGGCCAGTTCCATCGCCCGGGTGCAGGCGTGGTACATGACTACGTGCCCCAGTCCGTCGCCGCCGTCCAAGACGCCCAGCGAGGGAGCGCGCCGTTCGAACCGGATCTCGGGGCGCGCCCGGATCGTGCCGTTCTCCAACCGGCGGACGTAGTGGGCCAGGCGGACGACGCCGTGCGAGTCAATGCCCGAGAGGTTGGCCTCCAGCAGGCAGTCGGCGACGATGCGCGCGTCCGCGCAGGGCACGCCCGCCGCCGTGAGCACACTCTCCACGAACGAAGAGAGCTCTGGCGCCGGGATACGATTCGTGTTGCCTACCCCTTGAGCCCGCTCATCACAATGCCGCTGATGAAATACCGCTGCGCCGCGAAAAAGAGAGCGATGGCGGGCAGCGTCACCATGACCGACGCCGCCATCAACAGGTGCTCCCTGGGCTCCCCCGAAGCCACCGGTTCGACGTTGAACCAGGTCAGGCCAATAGGCAGGGTGTATTTGGTCTTGGTGTTCAGGTAGATCAGCGGACCCAGAAAACTTTGCCAGCTTCCAAGGAATGAAAAGATGGCCACCGTGCTGATCGCCGGCTTGGACAGGGGCAAGATGATCCTCGAAAAGATCGTCCACGAACTGGCGCCGTCCACGTACGCCGCCTCGTCGAAATCCTGCGGAATGGTCATAAAGAACTGGCGCAGCAGAAAGATATTGAACGCGCCTCCGCCGAAAAAAGAGGGAACGATGAGCGGCAGGTGGGTGTCGAGCCACCCAAACTCTCTAAAGAGCAGGAACCTGGGGATGATGGTGACATAGATGGGGATCATCATCGTGCTGAGCAGCACGACAAAGAGGACATTGCGTCCTTTGAACCGGTAACGCGAGAACCCATACGCCACGGCCGCTGCCGAGACGACCTCGCCCACAACGCTCAGCGCGGCGATCTTGACGCTGTTCCACGTCCACTGCGCAAAGGGCACCAACTGCCAGACTCGCACAAAGTTCTGGGGCTGCCATTTTCTTGGGAACCAGAGCGGTGGAAAGACATACAAGTCGGCTATCGGCTTGAACGCGCTGGACACGGCCCAGAAAAAGGGCAACATGAACATGAGCCCCAGGATCAGTGTAAAGAGATAGACAAAGATGCGCCATACAATTCCTAGCCAGTATGATCTGCCGTGGCGGGTTCGCGCACCGGTCACCACGTGGGCCGATGCACGGGCTGACGTTGCCTCTGTCATCATAATATGCCTCCGAAAGTCAACCCAAGTGGAGCAAAGCCAACGAACAGGATCCGCCCCTGGAGCAAGTTACACGCTCCCGGCGTAGAAAACCCAGCGGTCCGACATCCGCATCTGGATGAGCGTGAACCCCAGAACTATGACGAACATCAACCAGGATAGCGTGCACGCATAGCCCATGTCAAAGTACTCAAAGGCGTGGCTGAAAATGTGAAGGCCAAAGAACCAACTGGCCCGGCCCGGCCCGCCCTGGGTCGTGATAAAGGCGGTCTCGAACACTTGTAATGCGCTGATGATGCCCAGCACCAGGTTGAAAAAGATGGTCGGCGAGATCATGGGCACGGTGATTGATCTGAACTTGTGCCACCATCCGGCGCCGTCAATCTCGGCGGCTTCGTAAAACTCGACGGGCACCCCCTGCAACCCGGCGAGAAAGATGATCATCCGCCCTCCGCCCATCCCGCTCCACAGGGCGATCAGGATGATCGAGGGAATAGCCCAGCGCTGGGATCCCAGCCAGGGCGGGCCCTGGATGCCCGCGAGGGAGAGGATGTGGTTGACCAGGCCAAGCCTGTAGTGCAGCAACAAAATCCAGATGATGGCGGCAGCGGCCGTGGGGGTCAGCGAAGGCAGGTAGAACAGCGTGCGAAAGATCGCCTCGCCCCTCACGCGCTGGTTCAACAACATGGCCAGCAGAAGCGACCCCAAGAGCCCCAGCGGAACGCTGATCGCCACATAGTAGAACGTGCGGCCCAACGAAGACCAGAACAAGTCGTCCTGGGTCAGCGCATAGACATAATTGCGCACACCGATCCAGGTGGCCGCCTTGATGATCCGGTAGCTGGTGAAGCTATAGGCGAACGAGGCGATCATGGGCCCCAGGGTAAAGACGAGGAAGCCGATCAGCCAGGGGGATATCCACAGGTATCCCAAAACATTCTCTCGCAACTGAGTGCGAAAGAGCCTGCGCCGTCGCGGCTGCGCCACAGCAGTCATCTCGACCTCCCTATGTATACAATCCCTTGTGCTGGGAATCAGGGTCTGAACGGTGGGCAGGCTCCCCTATGCGCCCACCAGAGCCAATCTTGGGGAGCCTGCCCCGTCTCGATCTTCTGAAGCGAACCGAACTCTCCCAGTCCCGCCGAGCGCGGGAAGCGCCGCCTTACTCGGCCGGCTTGTCCAGGAACTTTTGCAGCGCCGCGGAGGTCTCGGCAAACCACACGTCGTCGGGCTCCGCATCGCCCGTCCACAGCGGATCAAAGAGAGCCTTGACCGTGGTCATCAGTTCTTGCTTGCGCAGATTGGCCGGGCCGCGGTGCTCGGCGGCCTCTTCCGTTGACTTGCCCAGCGCGACGATGTGGCGATCGTCCGCGATCCTGGGATCGGCGTACACGTCGGGGCGCGCCACCAGGCCGATCTCCTGCGCAATTCCCACGCCGGCCTCAAGGTCGGTCAGGTACTTGGCGAACTCGTAGGCCAGCTCCTTGTTCTCTGACTCAGCGAAGACAGCTTCGCCGTCGCAATGGAGGTGACCACCTCGCTGTCCGCCCGGACCCTTGGGCATCAAGACCATGTCCCACTCGAACTTGTCCTCGACCATATCACGGATTTCCAGGCCCCACCCGCCGTCGCTATAGGCAGCGACCTGTCCGGCCACGAACATCTCGCCCAAACCGCCGATGATCTCCGCTGCCGTGGGAGCGACCTTGTGCTTGAAGAACAGGTCGTGGTGCCAGCGGATGGCCTGCTTGACCGCGTCGTCCTCGACGAGGGATTTGGTGCCGTCTTCGCTGATCACCTCACCAGCCCACATCAGCGTTATGTAGCGGATGCAGGAATAGTCGCCCACTGTAGGCTTGAACCCAAAGCGGCCGCCGCCGGTCAGCGCCAGGGCTGTGGCCAGCAGGTCGTCGGTCGTCCAGGTATCGTTCGGAAGCGCGATGCCCTCCTGTTCGAACATGGTCTTGTTGAAGAACAGGCAGTCATAGTTTGCATGCGCCAACTCGGGCAGACCACACACAGCGCCAGTGCCATGTCCGCCCGGGCCGAAGCGAAAGCCGTCGACCACGCGGGGATAGTAGTCATCAAGCGTAAAGCCCGAGGTATCTATTTCGATCAGGGGATCCAGCTCGGCGAGGGCGCCAGCCTGCGCCAGGAACTGGAAGGACCCGGTGCCGATGGCCGTCCAGGCCAGGTCGCCCGCCATGCCTGCGGCCACCAGCGATGCGATCTTGGGCCCGTACTCCGCCGAGCCCGTAGGGAACTCTTCCTCGTTCACCTTCGCTTCTGGGTGGGCTTCCTCAAAGCGCCGGATGCACTCCGCATAAGTGTCCCAGCCACCCAGGCGGTGGTGCCAGCGGATGAGTTTCCGCTCGACGACTACCGTTGATTGTACTTGTACTTCCACAGTCTGTTGTACGGGCACCTCCACAGTCTGTTGTACGACTACTTCCTGTATTTGGGGCTGGCACGCTGCAAGGGCTGCTCCACCTGCCGCCAGTCCTATACCCTTTAGAAAATCACGACGCGATAGGGCTTTGGATTTCATTTTTCCTCCCTCCAAGTGAGTGCTGTTCCCAGGCTTGGGTTTCCTGGATGTCTCTATACGAGTTGGATGACACCATTGCGCTGAACGCTGTACTGCCCTGTTTGCCTATTCTTCCTCCTTTCTTTGCACTGGCTATGTGGGCTGCTGTGGAACCGATAGCAGCACCAAGTGGGAACGCTGGCAATCGCAAAGCAGGACTGCCTGCATTCCCATACAGGTGGAACCAACTGGTTACATTCCTGTCCAAGTATAACCGATGGGATTGGCGCTTGTCTAGGTCTGCGCCGCCAGAAAAAGGGCGGCTGCCCTTTGACCTCTTGACGATAACACGCGAACCGGGATCTCCTGGGCGCGGAAGAAACTCGGTTCTTTGGTACAAGCAACGCCGCGGACTATTGGCTGGGAAGCCCAACCCCACGAAATCACCGAAGAAGGACTGGCGCTGTTGATGTCAAGCGGAGCGGAGCAATTCGGGAAACTGGACGCGTGCAATCGCCAGCGCCAACTGTGCCTCCTCGCGCCAGGCCGGGTCGTTCACGCTATGGCCCAGGATCTCTTCTATCCGGTTGATCCGGTAGCGCAGCGTGTGCGGATGGATAAACAGCGATTTGGCAGTCTCGTGCAGGCGGCAGGTACTCCGTAGATAGGCGTCGAGCGTGGGCAAGAGATCGGGGTTATGCTTCGGCCCTTCATCCAGCAACCTGCCCAGCGCGTCACGGGCGAATTCGACGAGGTCCTCAGGACGGTTGACCTCAGCCAGGAGCCGGTAAACTCCCAATTCGTCACTTGTCACGACGCGTCCCACGCGACCCAATTGAATGGCAGATCGCAACATCCAGAGGTTCTTGCGGAACGCTACCTGGACACCCGCTATGCCTTGGAAGGGTTCGCTGATTGACACGGTGACCGGTGAGTTTGGAAACCGGGCAGCCAAGACCCCAACCATCCCTTTCCACTGGTCGGCACGCAGGTCGCTGGGCGCTAGCGCAACGACAAAGCCATCCTTGACTGCGCTCAGGACCGGTCCAATCGAGTACGAGGGCGACTGGAATTCGGCGCGAACTGCGGCGAGAAGCCGCTCGGCAGCGCTTTCCGCGCCCTTTCGCCCGTGATTGCCGTTGACCTGAGTGAGGTCAGAGCCGGCGTGAAAGATGGCGACGGCATACTGCTCGTCGAGGCCAAACGGTAGGAGCCGGGCCTGGTTGACGCAGTGTTCGCTCATGCCGTCGTGGAGCAGGTCGAGAAGTAGATCCCCGCCGAGGCTCTCCCGCGCCTGCCCGACTTCCGTGCGTCTGCGGAACTCGGCAGCAAAGAACGGGATCGCATGCTCGAGCATGATCCAGTCCGACTCTTGTAACGGGCCAGGGGATTCGGACACCAGCAGATACCCGACATGGGTTTTGTCCACGATAATGGGGGCCGCCACGTACGAAATGCTTGTTCCCTCAGCGCCGGGCAGCGCCACGCGAGCAGGATGTGAACGACGCTGCAACCTGGCCAGCGTGTGGGCCAGTGACGAGTCGGGATGGGCTAGAGCCTCTGCCAACGCCGGATCGCCATCAGTGGCGTCTGAGCCGGCTGCGCGCTTACTTGCCAGCACGTTGAAGGACTGATTGCAAATGACCACCGGGTTGTTCAGTCTTCCGGCGAGAGCAGCCGCCAGCGCATCCAGGCCCTTACTCGACCACAGGGCGGAAGCCAGCGCGACCGTTACGGACGCCTGACACTGAGCTTCGGAGCATCGCGCGACGTTGATCTGGCTCAGTCGAGCCAATTCCACGTTGGCGTGCTGCTGCTGCTCGTGCGCGCGTGCGTTCTGCATGGCAACCGCTGCAATGTCGGCCAGCCGCTGGAGTAACCTGGTCTCGTCGTCAGTGAACTGGGTCACGTGCCGGTTGGCCACCTGAAGCAATCCCAGCAGCCGCTCCCCGGCAAAGATCGGCGTCCAGATGCTGCCGTGGATGTCCTCGGCCAGGCGTACTTGTTCCCAGGCCGGGCGTCTGCGGGCATCGGTCATGAGGTCAGACGTCGTCAGAGTGGCCCGATTCCGGACGGCCTGAGCCGCAAATCCCTCGTTCAGGGGAATCCTCATGCCGGTCAAGAGGCTGCTGCGCTCGCCGGCGGTTGTCGCCACCACCAGGTCTTGGTGTTCCTCGTCGAACAGGGCCAGGTAGGCCAACTGAGCGCCGGCCAGATCCTTGGCATGGCTCACAATCCTGGAGTGTAGCGTACTAGAGCTCTGGCACGATGTCAGATCAGAGGCGGCTGCGACCAGTGCGTCGGCATCCCGCTTTGATCGCTCGGCACGCGCAAGTTGGCAGCGCAGGGTCAGGTTTGTGATGGCGAGGGCGGCCTGCTCACAGAGGCCGCTGAGCCTGGCCAGGTCGCCGGCCACGGGATGTGCTGAGGAATCCCAGCCGACGATCAAAAGCCCAATGCGCGCCTCCGGGGTGTCCAGGGGGACTGCCCTGACAACGGCCAAGCGCAGCTCGGCTGCCAGGGAATGCCTGATGGCGTCCCAGATAGGAGCGCCAACGCCCGACGATGCGGCCTCCAAGATGCCACTGCCACGTAAAGGAATGGCGCCCACGGCCTGGCCCCGCAACTTGCCCAGGGCTATTTCAGGCTGGGAGTCCCGTGCGGGCAGGACTACCGCGATCAAGGCCAGGCCTTGAGCCACTTCGCCCACAGCGGCGATCAGATCATCGCAGATACCGCCTGCATTCGACCGGCCAACAGTAAGCCAACCTGGCCTATGCTCATCTAGAGACGCTGCTTCCTCGTCTAAAGATGCTACTTCTGGCTTGCTGATCGTTGACATCGCGCCCCCCCTTCTGCCGACAGACCGAACGGAGTCGGCAGTGAGCAGCACTGATCCATGGCCATGGGAAGCCATTGGCCGTTTCGGACGGGATCACCAGGTACGCTGCTTGAGAAAGTCCTGAATGGTATCCGCCGGCACCGGCAACTCGTCCAGGTGATCCTCAAGCCAGCCGGAAAAATCCTGCTCAATGTGCTGCTCCCACCGCCGGTCAATCTCGCCCGGCGTGTACTTGCCTTCCCTCAGGCGCTGTTGGCCGAACACATCGCGCAGACGGATGATCTCGGCAGTCGCCACCACTTTATTGGCCAGGTGAGGCGGGATAAAGATCACACCATCCCCCCTGCCCAGCACCACGTCCCCCGGCATGACCGTCACCCCTCCGATGCGCACGGGGGCGTTGATGCCCATCAGTTGGACTGTCCAAGTCGCTACTGTCGGATGGAAACCCCGGCAGAAGGTCACGAACCCGTCGAGCTGGCGAACGCCCTCGATATCGCGTACCGAGGCATCGTGTACCACGCCGTTGCCGGTCTTGGCACAGATTGACGTGGAGAGGTTGTCGCCAATCACGGCGCCGTCGGCGATCTTGCCAAAGACGTCGGCCACGTACACGTCACGCCGCACCAATGTATCAATAGGCCACGATACCTGGTCGCCAACGCAGCCCGCGGCTTGCGCCTTGTCGAAAATCGCCGTCCGGAGGTCCTCCCGCCTGGGCATATAGACCGCGGTGACTGCCCGGCCCACGAGCGTCTTGCCGGGCTGCGTGCAGACCCAGTTGCCCTCGAACTGCCGCTCATATCCCTCGCCATGCAGGACGCCCCAGGCCTGGGTCAGGGTCACGCCTGCCATGCGGTCCAGAACGTCATCGGGTACCTTGGGACGGCCATCCGCAAAGCGTTCCCCTTGCCACTCTGGAGTGAAGCGGACGATGTCTGCGCGAGTGAGGTTCAGCGGCGCGAACTTGTGCACGGCATTCTGCCCCTAACCCGATGTGTTGAACAGGTCTTCCGCCAAACCACACAGATAGTCCGTGATTCGGCTCTGGTATTCGCTGTAGAAAACTCGGCCAAGATCGTACAGGCTTTCGCGATTGAGATATTGACCACTAGGACCCCGTTTGCCGACAAATGCAAAGCCAAAATCGTGGAAAATGCTATCGTGTGGCGATGGGGCTGCCTGAGCCGATTGGAATTCGGCGATACACGTCGCGGCAAAATCCGAGCCGCCCGCTGCTTCGCGCTCCGCGTAGGCCAGCGCGTCGTTCCACCAGCGGTGAAACAACTCTGGAACCAGATCGCGCACAGTCTCGGCGAAAATGATCTGCGGCATCGGGGAAATCTTAAAGTGGTTGCGGCCTCTCGTCGCGCGCCCGATCACGTGCCGCGTTTCCGACGACAGGTCGTCGCCGGAGTGAAAATCCAACAACACGCCGAATTCTTCGGCAATCTGGCACTGCGACCTCACACGCGCTGCCAAACCGGCCAGGCCATCCGGGCAGCGATAGTCTACCGATTTCTCTACGCCAAAGTTGGGCGCGAGATGAGTCACCGGTATTCCGCGCCGTCTCAACTCCAGGAGCACGAACGCGACTTCGTCGTCAGTCGTAATGCAGGCGCAGGTGGAAATATCCGGCGTGCGCTCGTCAATGGCGAGTTCCAAATCGAACGGACGGCCGCCCTTAAATTGGCGGATGTGCTCAGCCAGTGCCTGGGTGGCGTCCAGCGCTTCCCAGTACTTTCCGACCAGCCGCCCCAACATCGCCTCGTTCAAGCGATACGCCAGTGTTCCGATTTTTCGCATCTGCCGATGATAAGCGCTCACAGCGGCGCGCTCGCCCACGGATGGGATTCGAGATCGCAAGCAATCCTCTGCGGCGCTGGAACCGGCCGCCATTGCGCCATAGTCCAACACGGCGGAAACGTCAAGTGTGAAAAAAGTATAATAGCGTGCGACGTCCAAGACATGCTTTGCCCACGCCAGGCCATCCTGTCCAGGCGCGACCTTGATGTGATCGGCATCCGCGCCGTACCGGAAATTCCCGTCGCTCTTGAGTGCCTCCAGTACACCATACGTCCACAGCCCTTCGAACGTGCTGCCCGTGTGACCCGAAGCGACAGTGCCAAAGCCCGGACAATAGATCGCCTCGGGAGCGCGCGCTGCCAGAATGTTTTCCAGCAGTTCAAGTTCGCGCACCGAGTTCTGGATCGAGTTCGCGGCGAATCTGCCGCGATCCATCGCTTTGTAGATGGCGGGCCACATTGCGGCCGTCATGCGCACGCCGATGCCCAGACGCGGCGTCGCACCCAGCGCCCGCGGAGCCTTGTCGGGTCTGATGACCTGGGTGTACTGGTCAATGGTCGCAGCATCGGTGCGGTAGGCGGCAACGCGGTCATCGCCCAGCGGCCTGGTCACTACCGGCGCGCCGAGCGCCGGTTCGCCAGGGGGCGCTCCGATCTCGATGAATGCTTGCTGACCATCGGCCAGCGTGGCGAGGAAATAGACGCGCCCGCCGCGCTGCGCCGCCGATCCCGCACAAGGGTTGATCTGGCCGGAAGACGGCAGGGTGTGCGTGTGCGTGCATCCCGCGATGAGCGCGTCGCGCATTGCCCGCCAGTCGGCGCTGCCCACCGTGAGGGCAATCCTGGACGCGCTCTCCACGTCCCACATTGCCGTGTCCAGGATCGCCGGATTCTTGGCCGGGTTAATGTCAATTTCGCCAATCCGCACTGCATTGCCTCCTGCGCTGCCTTCTGCACTCATCGCCGCCCGGCGCGTCAGGCCGGCGTCGCCCCGATCTCGAAAAATGTGCGTTCTCGCCAATGAACGATCGCGGCGAGTTACCGGGGATGCTTATCCCCGCGCCGCGTCCAACTCTGCCTGCAAGCGCCCCAGGCGCGCCGCGCGCTCCTTGACGAATCGCTCGACGCCCTTGAGTATCCATTCCGGCGAAAGGTGCGCCTCGTCCAACACCTCATCCAGCGCGCCGCCGGTGCGCCAACGGTCATCCCAGTCGGCAGAGAGCGCGTACTCCTCGGCCACGCGGTTGAACAGCCACGCGTGCATCAGGCAGCGCGCCTGCGTGGTGATGACGGTCGAGTCGGCGCGGTCGGCGGGCGAAAGCACCGCCTCGCGGTAGTCGGCCGGCTGCAGCGCGAACAACTGCGAGCTGGTCGCGCAGACGACCTTGACGTTCAGGTTGCGCGCGTCGAGTTCGGGCAGTACCTTGATGACGTTCACCATCGCGCTGGTGCCCTGCACGACGACGGCGCCGCCGCGCGGGCCGGGCTTGTAATCGCGCACGACGTACGCCCCGCGCGCCGCCTCAAAGTGCGAGGGAATGCCCAGCGCGGCCCGGTCGGGGATGGTGATGGGCGGGCGGGTCAGGTCGAGCATGACGATGGGCTGCGGCTGCTTCAAGGCCGCGCCCAACACCACCGGCACCTCGTTGTATTCCCACGGGTGCAGGTCGAGCACCGTCCCGCGCGGGAACAGGTTGACGACGCCCGGCGCGTAGATGCCAAAGTGCGTGCGGCTGTCGTCGGCCGTCTCCGGCCCGGAGTGGCCCGACACCCAGATCACTTTGCCCATCTTCCACTGGCAGTCCTGCGCGATCTGGCTGAACAGCCGCATCATGCCATACTTGAGGTAGGCAAAGGAGCCATAGGTCGAGCACGCGCCCCAGAAGCCGTCGAACTCTTTTTCGGGGTCGGCGGCAAAATTGACCGTCGCCATGCCGGCGAGGATGCCGGCGTTGGCAAACTCGGTGATCTCCTGCGGCAGGAGCACGCCTTCGGGCGAGCCGAAACGCTCGTACCAGCCGTAGCCGGGGAAATCGCCGTACTTTTCGGCAAAGCCGCTGATGTTGGTCGAGCCGGCCAGGTCCGCCGAACAGACCATAAACAGCGGGCGGCCATACTCGCGCGCACCGAAAGCGTTGGCCCAGGCACCCCACTTGCCGAGGGCGGCGCGGTTGGCGACGGACGCGCCCGGCTGCACATACAGGTCAGCGGGGTAGCTGCGAAAGTCGTACAGCCGCTCGTCCAGGTACGGGTTGCCTCGCTTGCCCAGGCGGAAGGTGGGCGCATCAGCGGGGACGCTCTCGCCCAGCTCGACCAGCCGGTTCGCCAGGTAATCCACCAGCGCCTGGTCGCGGCGCAGCACGTCGATCACGGCCTTGAGGTTGGCCTCGAACTCGTCCCGCAGCGCGGCGGGGTCCTCCGGCGCGCAACAGCCGAAGTTGACGAACTCGGCGCCGTATTTTTCGATGAACGGCTTTTTGGTGTCCCAGAACATTTCGCAGTTGAGTGTGTGCGGGACGCCGTGGGCGGCGTTATCGTACTTGAGGTAGCCGCGCCCCTTGCGCGTCTTGACCCACATCATCCCCGGCCGGCGGTCGGCGTTATCGTCCAGCACCACTTCGAGCATAGCGCGGGCAATGGCGCCCCAATCCCCGCCCTGCTCCACGCCGTGGACGCGCCAGCCGTGCGCGGCGTACCAGTCGCCAGGCATCCCGTAAACGGCGCTGCTGATGGGGTGGGCGTCAATGCCAAAGTCGTTCCAGTCAATGATGTGGTAGACGTTGTCTATCGCCAGCCCCCAGGCCGAGTTCATCGCCTCGTAATTCGCGCCGGGGGTGAGACCGCCCTCGCCTTCGATGAAAAAGACGCGCGCATCGCCCACGCCGGCGCGCTTGAGCGCCAGCGCCTCGCCCACCGAGGCGCTGCTGCCGTGGCCGGAGGGGCCGGTGTTGAACTTGAGGAACAGCGTCTTGCCTTCCATCTCGGCGTGGCCCGAAAGTCCGCCGCGACGGCGGAACTTGAGCAGGTCCTGCCAGTAGAGCGTGCGCTCGCGCGGCGGCAGGGCGTAACGCGCGTCGCCGGTCTGCTCGTGCTTGAGCCGCATGGCCTCGTTGAGCACGGCCAGCGTGCAGTAGACGAGCGGGATGGTGTGGCCCGCGCCCAGGATGAAGCGGTCGCCAAAGCGCTTTTCAGGGTGGCGGATGTCCCAGCGCATCACGCCGCTGAGGAGCGTCGTGAGCAGCATGTGGACTTTGGAGCGCGACCCGCCGGGGTGCCCACTCTGGCGGTAGTTGAGCATAATGTCGAGCAATTGGTCGATCAGGTCCTTGGTCTTTTCCCAGTGCTCGAATTGGGGAACGAGTTGAGCATACGTTTGTTCGATCATCAGACTCTCGACCACGCCTCCTGCCACACGCGCTTGGCTCCGGCGATGACCAACTCGGGCGTCTCGCCCGGACCTTGCGGTTTGACCTCGAAGCCGACCCACGGGCGGGCTTCACCTTCCTTGAGGTAGCCGACCTTGAACAGCGCGCAGACGAAATCCACCATTTCCGGCGTGTCGTTGGCGCCGCCCGGCCAGCCGAAGCGCGGGTGCAGGTCGCCGTAGCCGGGCTTGTCTGCTTCGACCACCGCGTTGCCGACGTGGATGTGCACCAGGTAGGGCGCGACGGCCTCGAGCGCGGTTTCTGCCTCCTCGAACAGCAGCGGGCGGTGGCTCAGGTCGTACATCAGCCCAAAGTCGGGGTAGAACTGGCGCACGGCCTGGGCGTACTCGGCGGAGTAGGCGCTGGGGCCGATCAGGCATTTCTTGTCAATGTCGCGGTCAAAGATCTCGCAAGTGAGCGCCAACCCCTTGTCCTGGGCGTAGGCGCACATCTCTTTGGTGGCGCTGATGAGCGCGTCGAGCGCGCGGGGGCGGTCGGCGTCGCCGGGGTCGCGGCCCGAAAGGAAGGCGACGCGCTGCGCGCCCATCTCGGCGGCCTCGTCAATGTTGCGCTTCATCTGGTCAACGGCCTTTTGACGCTCGGCGTCGTCCAGGCTGTTGAGGTTGAGTTTTTGCAGCAGCAGCGTGGGCTGTCCGCCAAAGCCCACCTGGATGTGGGCGGCGTCCAGCACGGCCTTGGCCGCTGCGCGCGTGGCCGGGTCCTTGATCCAGCCGATTTCGACCCCGCCGAAGAACGGGTCCTCGGCGATCTTGGCGATCGTCTCGACGATGGGGCCTTCCCCGCCGATGGTGTTGGGGTAAGCCATAGGGTGGACGATGCTCATGGTGCAATAGTGGTTCCAGTGTTTATCCATACATCCTCCTTCTATTCTACCTTGGAGCTACGGCATGAACGCCCCGCCATTGATGTTGAGCGTTTGACCGGTGATGTAGCCTGCCTGGTCCCCGACCAGATAGAGCACACCTGCCGCGATCTCATCCGGCCTGGCTGCCCGCCGGACGATCGCTGCTCCGATCAGTTTTTCCTTGGCGGCGTCGCCAAAGGCATCCCGCATCGGCGTCTCGACCGTGCCAGGCGCGATGTTGTTGGCCGTAATGCCATACGGCGCGCCGAACCGTGCGATACTTTTTGTGAGAGCAAGAATGCCTCCCTTGGAGGCCACGTAATGCGCCCCGGTAATGAGGCCACCAACCTGTGCTCCCAGCGAAGACACGTTGACGATGCGCCCCCAACGGTTTTCCATCATGTCGGGCAAAACTGCCTGGGCGCACAGCAAGACGCTGGTGAGATTCACCGCCAGCACCTTGTTCCACTCGTCGAGCGAGATTTCGAGAAGCGGCGTAGTCGGACAAATACCCGCGTTGTTGACGAGAATGCTCACCCGTCCCCAGGCATCGTGAACCGCCTGCACCATCCGGCCAACCGAAGCGGGGTCTGCAACGTCAGTGTGTACGGCAAGCGCCTGCCCTTGACGCTGATGAATCTGAGCGGCCGTGCCCTCGGCCGCGTCCAACGAAATATCGGCCACAACCACCCGCGCCCCGGCCGCAGCCAGGCCCGTGCACGTGGCGGCCCCGATGCCAGAGCCGCCGCCCGTGACGATTGCCACCCGCATTTGCAATTCCCCACCCGCCATAAGGTCATCTCCTAGCCGGGGTGCGCCGCGCCATCAAGCCTCACATCGAAAGCGGCAAAGAGTCCCGCCCCGGCAGCACGCCTGCCGCGCCGGGGCGGGGCCCCTCACCACAGTAGGTGCGAAGGGTCTGAACCGTAGCTGGGACCTCGAACAGCCTTATGCCTTCGAAGCCTTGAACTCGTCCAGTTGTCGCTGCAACTCGGCCAGGAACGCCTCGCCGCCGGCGGCGTACAGATTGTCAACCAATTCCGGCTGCCTCTCGGGGTCAACACGTCCCTGTGTGAGCGGCACACCGAGCTCGGCGATCGCGTTTCCGATCTGGGCGATCTCTGTCGAGACGGGGTCCTGGACGAAGGCAAAGCCCATCGCCTCGGAGATGACCGCCGCCTCGTTGAGCGCGAGCGTGTGGCCCCACACGTCGGCCTCCGCCTGCCCGATGTCCACATAGTAGGCCTTGAACTGGTCGCCGAACATCCAGTCGGTGTTCGGGTTGTAGCGGGCGTTCTCTGGTGTGACGCCCTCGGGGAAGCCGATGACCTTCAGACTCTCATCAACCCACACCCAGTGCACGCCCTCGATGCCCTTGCAGATCAGGTTGTAGAACTCGACGTTGTTGTTGAGCATTTCGATCAGCTGCACGGCCCGCGCGGGATCCACGCTGGTGTAGGCCACTGCGTTCATCGTGGCCGCCAGCCAGCCGGTGGTCATCAGGGGGACGCCCTGCTCTATGCGCGCATTGTAGAGATCGAAGCCGTACTTGGCCTTGTCCTCGAACTCGCGCCCAGGCTTGGCGATGTTGGTCGGCACCATGGCGTACATGCCTGCCGTCATCTGCGCCACGAAATCCTCGTGCGTGGTCGGCTCCGCGGGCAGGTACCCGCGCTCGTACCAGCGCCGGGCGATCTCGATCGCCTCCCTGTATTCCGGGGTCTCGGCGAAGAAAACTGCCTGCAGGTCTGGGTCGTCATAGTGCACCCCCGTGTAATTCGTCGTGCCAACCTGCAGTCCGAGGTCGTCCAGGTTCCAAAGGGTGCCCCGCCAGATCACGTGGTTAGTGGGGTCGAACCAGCCGGTGGGTAGGATGCCGGTCTCGGGGTAATCGGCCATGATGGCATCGCAGAACGGCTCATAGTCCGCGTACGTCTTCAGGGTGGTCGGATCCCAGTTATACTTGTCCAGGATGTCCTGGCGGATGCAGAACCCCCAAACGACTGCCCAGATATTCCCATTGATGGCGGCATAGATCTTGCCGCCCACCTTGGCCCCTCCCCAGACGTCCAGGTCGTTGAGGCGCTTCCACAGTATGGGGGCATTCTCCGGCAGCAGGCCGTCCAGCGGCAGCAGATACCCGTTGCTGACGTTATGGTAGAAGTTGTTGATCCAGGTGCAGGTAAACATCAGGTCAACCTGTTCGCCTGCAGCCAGCGAGAGCTGGATGCCCTCCTCCAGCCCGGCCCAGTCGAGCGGCACCAATTCGATGCTGGCGTTGATCTCCTGCCTGGTATACTCGCTCATCGCCTCAGAGACCAGGTCGGCGTCCTCCATCGGCCCCCAGGCCACGAAATGGTACTTGAGCGCCACCGGCTCTTCTGTGGGCGGCACCGCTGTTGGCTCTGGTGCCTGTGTGGGGACTGCGGTAGGGGCCTCGGTCGGCTCAGCGGGAGCCGCCGTCGGCGCCGGCGTCGGCGCCGGAGCGCAGGCGGCGACGATGGACCCGGCAGCGGCGGTGCCGGCAAGTGCCAGAAATTGCCGGCGACTGACAAGTGTGTGTCTCTCGGTAGACATACGGCTCCTCCTTATATGTGGGAACGAATCGGTCATCTGTAGACCAGCCAGTACGCGGATGCAGGGGATGAGGGGGATGAGTACATCCCTTGCATCCCTTGCCGTGTGACGGAAATCTGCTTGTTCTCGAGAATCCCACCACCTCCTTTGGATCAGTGCTTTCTCGCAAGGCTAGTACTTGAGCGCCCCGATCGTGATGCCGCGCACGAAATAGCGCTGCACGAGCAGGAACACCAGCGCCGCCGGCCCGGTCGCCAGCACGCTCATGGCCATGCGCACGGTCAGAATCGGCGGCATGCTCGTGCTGCCGGGCGCCCGGGCGATGGCCTGCACATTGGTCAGGATGCGGTAGAGCATGTACTGCAGCGGCTGCAGCTTCGCATTCTCCTGCACGAACAGCATCGCCAGATACCAGTCGTTCCAGTACTTTAGAATCAGAAACAGGCCCACGGTCGCCAGCGAGGGGGTCGAGAGCGGCACGACGATCTGAAAGAACAGGCGCCACTCGCCGGCCCCATCAATCCTGGCTGCGTCCAGCAGATCTTGCGAAAGCCCGGAAAAGTAGGTGCGCAGCAGCAGTACGTACCACGGTACGATCAGGTAAGGCCAGATCAGCGACCAGACTGTCTCTTTCAGATGCAGCCCCTTTGTCATCCAGATGTACCAGGGCACGAGCCCGCCGTTGAAGAGCATGGTAAAGAACACGTAGAACGAGAGATGCTTGCGTAAGGCAAAGTCCGGCCGCGACAGTACGTAGGCCAGCAGCGACATCATCAGCAGCCCCACCAGCGTGCCCACCACGGTGACGAACGTCGTCACCCCGTAGCCGCGCAGGATCTGCGTCGGGTTCTGCAGGATATAGCCATAGGCGTAGGTCGTGAACGTACGCGGGAAGAAGGTGTAGCCATACCTGGCGATCTCCGTTTCTTTCGAGAACGACGCGGAGATGATCAGCAGCAGCGGCAGCAGGCAGATCACACCGATGGCCCCCAAGATCACGTGGACGACGATGTTGCCGAGGTTCCGTTCGACACGATAGCGATGGCCACCCTTCATAACGTCACTCCTGTCTCCACGTTTTCAGAATAGGGCTTTCTCTGGGTCCAGGCGCCGGACGACCATATTGGCCACCAACACCAGCGCCAGCCCCACCACTGCCTGGTAGAAGCCGGCTGCCGAGGCCATGCCGAGCTTGCCGGTGGTGCGTAAGGCGCGGAAGACGTACGTATCAATCACGTCCGTCACGGGGTAGAGCAGGCCCTGGTCCCGCGGCACGATGTAGAACAGGCCGAAGTCGGAATAGAGGATGCGCCCGATCAGCAACAGCACGTTGATGGTGATCAGCGGTGCCAACAGTGGCAGCGTGATACGCCAGGTCTGCTGCCAGGCACTCGCCCCGTCCACCTCGGCTGCCTCATAGATCTCTGGGCTGATGGCCATCAACCCGGCCAGATAGACGATGGACCAGAAGCCCAGGCCCTTCCAGAGTTCCACCAGCGTGAGAATCGCCCGCCAGTCGCGGGCCTGCGAATACCAGTAGACCTTTTCGACGCCCAGGCCCGCCAACCACTGGTTCACCAGGCCCCTGTCTGGGTCGAGCAGGGCGAAGACGAAGGCCTGGACGATGACCCAAGAGACAAAGTACGGAAAGAACATGGCCGACTGGTAGAACCGCGTCAGGTAGTGCTGGTAGACCCGGTAGAGCAGGATGGCGACAGCCACTGCCACGACGGTGTCCGTCACGATGAACAGGCCGTTGTTGAGGAGCGAGTTTCGCAGGATTCTCCACCCATCCTGAGTCGCGAACAGGTAGCGGAAGTTCTGGAGTCCGATCCACGGGCTTCCCCAGATACCGGCTGGCGGGCGGTAGTTCTTGAAGGCTACGACGAGGCCGGCCATCGGGACGTAGTTGTTAATAAAGAGCCACACGACCGCAGGCAGGGCCATCAGCGCGAGCGGCATGTTGCGCCGCACGAGGCGCCACGCGCGACTCCGCGTGACCGGCCGCGCTGACACGCGCCACCGCCGCCCCCGCACCTGTGCTCTGATCGGATCCATTTGTGCCAGTTCCTGCATCACCACCTCGATGTCGCTCGAATTCTACCTCGCGATAGCCGCGATACCCAGTCAGGGGCCTTGGACCACGGAACCCAAGCGCCGGCCGGCTCCCTGCGGGAATGATGCGCGTTCTTGCGCCTCGCGACTCTATCCATTATAATACGATTGCCATCGTCTGTGACCGGCGATCGGTCACGGGGCGGACATGGGGCGGACATGACGGACACTGGTGCCAACGAATTCTTCGTGAACGAGCTGAAGCGGGTGCTCCAGCACCTCTACGACCCTGTGGAGTTGCGGCGCAGCCCGCTGCTGGCCCTGTTCGCCTTGGACCAGCATCGTAGCCCGACCTCGGCGCTGCGCGACTTGCTCCTCGATGCCATCGAAGCGTTCAAGCCCTCCAGCGACGTCCCGCCCCAGTCGAACGCCTGGCGCCTCTACCACGTCCTGACCTACCGCTACGTCGAGCAGTCGTCCCTGGCTGCGGTTGCCGCCACACTCGCGCTGAGCGAGCGGCAGCTCCGCCGGCAGGAAAGGGTGGCCGAGCGTATCCTGGCGGACCATCTATGGACACGCTACGACCTGGCCTCCCGCGCGGAAGCGTTGGCAGCCCAGGAAATCGAGGGGGCGAATTTTCCGGTGCCCAGCCGGGAGGATGAGTTGGAATGGCTGCAGGAGTCATTTCCCAGCGAGACGGCCAGCATCGCACCGCTAATCGAGAGCGCGCTACGCATCGTCCAACCCCTGATGCAGGCTTCCGGCGTCAAGGTAGTCTCCGAGGTGCCCGCGAGCCTGCCTCCGGTCACGGGGCAGCTCACGCCCCTGCGCCAGGCCCTCCTGAACCTGTTGACCGCCGCGATCCCCGCCACCGCGTGCGGCACGCTCAGCGTCATCGCCGAACCCGACCCGCGCGGTGTGCGCGTGCATGTGCGGGCCGGTGACGACCAGCGCACATCCTGGATCCTCGACCGGGACGTGATGGAGCACCTGGGGATGGCGCGCCAGTTCACCGAGCTCTTCGGCGGGGCGCTGGAGGTCGTGCCGGTGGATGGGCCTGGCCAGCCCTTCGCCGCGGCGCTCGTCCTGCCGGTGGGCGAGACGGTCCGCGTGCTCGTCGTGGACGACAACGCCGACACCTTGCGCCTGCTACAGCGCTACCTGACGGGCAGCCGCTACCGCTTCATCGGCACGCGCGACCCCCAGGAGGCGCTGACCCTGGCGGCCGAACTGGCACCGCACCTGATCGTGGTGGACGTCATGCTACCCGGCATAGACGACTGGGAACTCCTCGGCCGGCTCCGCGCGCACCCGCTGCTGCGGGGAGTCCCCGTGATCGTGTGCACCATCCTGCCCCAGGAACAACTGGCGCTCGCACTGGGAGCCGCAGGCTTCCTCCGCAAACCCGTCAGCCGGGAGGCATTCCTGTCAGCGCTGGATCGCCACGCGGGCTCGTCTTTGAAAGGATCGCCGTGAGCGATTCGATACAGGCCAGCAGCTCTTGCGAATTGAGCCCGTTCCGGCAGGTGACTGCCAGGGCGTGACTGACGATCGGCTGGCCCAGCGGGTCGCGCGCAGAGATCAGGATGACCGGGATGTCGCTCAACGCCGGGTCCTGCGCCTTGAGCGCCAGCAGTTGGAAGCCGTCCATCTCTGGCATGACCAGGTCGAGCAACACCAGATCCACCCGCTCGTGACGCAGGATCTCCAGCGCCTGGCGGCCGTCGGAGGCCCGCACCACGCGATAGCCGCGGCCGGCCTCCGTCAGCATCCGCCCAAACAGCCGCAGGACGTCCGGCTCATCGTCCACCACGAGCACCGTTCCGACCGGCCTCTCCAGCCGGTCCAGCGCGCCGAGCAGTGCCTCGCGCGAGATGGGCTTGAGCAGGTAATCGGCCACGCCCATCGCGCCGGCCGTCGCCTCCGCCCCAGGAATCGAGCAGATGATCACGGGCACCCCGTAGGGTAGAGCACACATCTCACCTGCCTGCTCAAGCGCCTGGCCCACCCGCACCCTGTTGAGCAGCAGCGCCTGAGCAGGCTCCTCGGCCAGCCCGCGGAACGCCTCTCCAAGGTCCGCTGCGGCCACGATCTCAACGCCATCCGTGTGGCGACTGAGCAACTGCTGCATGGATGTGCCGCTCTCCACCACGACCACGCGCGGGCGAACCAGCGCCGGCCGCAGCGACGAGCCGCGGATACGCCCCTCGTACGGCTGGTAGGGGTTGAACCAGCGCAACGCGGTCTCGGTGTGGGGCATGGGCGGGTCGATCGGCAGGCGGAACAGGAACGTGGCCCCCTGTCCGGGCTGGCTCTCCACCCACATCTTGCCGCCGTGGAGCTCCACGAAACTCCGGCTGATGTTCAGCCCCAGCCCGGTGCCGCCATACCGCTGGCGAATCGTCTGTTCGGTCTGCTCAAACGGGCGGAAGATGCGCTCCTGATCCGCCTCGGCAATACCCGGACCCGTGTCGGTCACGCTGACGACTACCTCTTGGCCCTGCTGCCGGGCCTGCACCCGCGCCCCGCCGCGTTCGGTGAACCGACCGGCGTTCGAAAGCAGGTTGAGCACCACTTCGCGGATGCGAGTCCGGTCACAGAAGACCAATGGGAGGTCCTCGGGAACCTCTGTCTCCAGGTACAGCCGCTTTGATCGAAAAAGCGGTTGCACAGCCAACGCGGCTGCACTGATGATCTCGGCCAGGCTGACGCGCTCCTTCGACAATGCCATCTGATCGGCCTCGATCTGGCTCAAGTCGAGCACGTCGCTGATCAGGCTCGACAGGTCTCGGCTGTTGCGCAGTACCACGGCGAGGTCAGAAAGGAGCAGCGGAGAGACGTCCGGCCCATAGGTTTCGGGCGTCTGAGTGATCATCTCACAGAAACCAATGATCATGTTCAGTGGGGTACGCAGTTCGTGACTGACGCTGGCCACAAACCGTTCCTTCGTTCGCCGCTCCGCCTCGGCCACCTGACGAAGGCCCTCGGCCTGCTGCCTGAGCCGCGTCAATTGCACGTTGGCATCGGTCAGGTCCTGCAACATCTGCTTGAGCTGTACCTGCTGGTCGCGCGCCTGCTCCAATAGGCTCCGGTTCTGTTCGTAGCCGGCCCACGCCCAGCGGACGGCGTCCAGCAGGGGGCGCAGTGTCAGCCGCAGCAGCCCTACCACACCCCATATAGCCATCAGGGCGACCATGCGCAGCGTGTGCAGGTCCGGTATGTACGGCGCCGGCGCCAGAACAAGCAGCGCCGTACACCCCACAGCGATTCCCACGCCAGCACGCCGGCTGATGAGCAGTGTGGCCAGCCCGACCGGCATGGCCAGCAGCAAAACGGCCAACCCCAGCCGGCTCCAAACCACAACTGTCAGGGTCACCACCATTGAACCGGCTACCAGCATCCAGGCGGCACCCAGGTAGTGCCAGCGGCGCATACTCCAGACGGCGAGCGCCAGTACGGCCGAGACAAGGGTCGGCACGATCACCTTGACAGGGTCGCTGGCAACCATCACCTCGCTCAGCAGGATGACGGCGGCCAGGCCAACCCCGCCCAGTGCCGCCAGGAGCGTCTCATCCTGCAGTTCTCTGACGATTGACCGCAGTTCCGCCGACCAGGCGGAAGTTTCCACACAAACAGCGTTATCCATAGCGCGGCCTCCTGCCGCAACCGAATTATGAAAGATGGCCTGTCTGTGGTACAACGAAGGCTAAAGTAACGCCCCAGTGGGCGCCTGTGAGAACAGCAGTATACTCAGTTCTGCTCCCAAGTCAAAATCAAGGAATGCCAGCCGTCACCTTGCACCTGGTTCTATATGAGAGTACAATGCGAGACCAAACCAGGAGTACCGTTAGGAGAGCCGACGATGGACTTGCCGATTGTTGACACGCACGTGCACCTGTGGGACACGCACCTCTTGCGGTATCCCTGGCTGGACGACGTCCCATCGCTCAACCGGCCCTTCCTGCCAGCCGATTACCGGATAGGCTGTGGTCCGGTTGAGGTGGAAAAGGTAGTGCTCGTGCAGGCGCAGGTCGAGAGCGCGCAGTTCATGAAGGAGGCCGAATGGGTATCGCTGCTGGCGCGGGAGCAGTGCATACGCATCGCGGGTCTCGTGCCGTGGGCGCCGCTGGAGGAGGGCGAGCGGGCGCGTCCAGCGCTGGAGGTTCTGGCAGGCGACCCACTCGTGAAGGGGATACGCCGCATCATCCAGAACGAACCGGACCCCGAGTTCTGCCTGCGACCGGATTTCGTGCGGGGAGTCCAGGCCCTGTCTGACTACGGGCTGCACTTTGAGCTCTGCATAGACCAGCCGCAGATGGCAGCGGCGATCCGCCTGGTCGAGAAATGCCCGACGGTGAGGTTCATCCTGGACCACATCGGCAAGCCTCACATCGCGGAGCGGGCGCTGCAGCCGTGGTCCGGCGAGCTGCGGGTGCTGGCGGGGTTCCCCAATGTGTGGTGCAAGATGTCGGGGCTGGTGACCGAGGCAGACCACGCGCACTGGACCCGGGACGACCTGCGACCCTACATCGAACATGTACTGGAGTGCTTCGGGTTCGAGCGGGTGATGTTCGGCAGCGATTGGCCAGTAGTGACGCTGGCGGCTACCTACCCGGCCTGGGTGGAGACGCTCGAGTGGGCACTCAGCGGGTGCGCCCAGGAGGATGTCAGTAGGCTGTTCCGGGAGAACGCGATCGGGTTCTACCGGCTTGAGTAGGAGTCAAAAAGCACGTCAGTGTAGATTTCTGCTCCTGGCCTGTTGGAGGAAAGGTGAAAGGCATCGCGCATTTCCTGACCGGCGTGGCACTGGCGACGTTTTTCCCGGAAGTCGTGCGGGCAGGGGCACAGGGCTCGCTCCTGCCGGTGCTGGGCGGCATCGCGGGCCTCCTGCCGGACACGCTCGATTTCCGCTTCGCTCGCTACTTTGAAAAGTACGACGAGGAGATTGACCCCGGCCCCGAGCCAGACGCACACGACATCGCCGGGCGGGTGGTCGCGGCGATGCGGCGAGCCTATGAGAGCGGGAAGCCGCAGAGCGTAATGCTCCACACGATCCGCCTGGGGGCAGACCTGTGGCGGCAGTACACGATCCGCTTCGACCCGGCGCACAATGAGGTGGCGGTGCGCATCGGGGCGGTTGTCAACACGGCACAAGTTCCTCTTCCCGCCTGGGCAGGCAGTCACGACACCCCCCACTACTGTGGGGCGCCCACTGATGTGGGGGGCTTGCAGCGTGGGGAGGGCAGTCACGAGACCCCCCACGACGTGGGGGGCTTGCAGCGTGGGGAGGGCAGTCACGAGACCCCCCACTACTGTGGGGCCCCCACATGCGTGGGGGGCTTGCACCTCCCTTCATCCCCCCTGGCAGGGGGGACAGAGGGGGGTGAGGCGCGGGTGAAGGTCGGCATGCCGATGGCGCAGACCTACGACGCCGAGAACCGCATAGACATCTTTAGCGGGCCGTCGTTCAAGTTCGAGCGGCAGGGCGACAGGCTATACGTGCACTTCCTGGACTGGCACCGGCGCTGGTCCCA
>Ga0315289_10000612_pt1 | contig 55201 bp, 48 predicted proteins | sample YL17G11_40_MG_FD_203452 | JGI IMG/M metagenome (GOLD analysis project Ga0315289, IMG submission 203452) | Sediment microbial communities from Yellowstone Lake, YNP, Wyoming, USA - YL17G11_40 | ecosystem: Environmental > Aquatic > Freshwater > Lake > Sediment | place: USA: Wyoming | collected...
AGGGACCCGGCAAGACGATACGGGCCATCGGCGAGAAGCTGGTCAGCATGCGCGGGATCAAGTACGGCAAGCTGACCATGGGGACGACGGGCCAGCAGGTCCGCTGAGCGCGAGCTGCACCGTAATTACAGATCTTCGGAAGAACAACCCAACACCACGCTATGGTCAAGACACCCTCACCCTCCCCTCTCCCACCGGGAGAGGGAAAGGGAGAGGGAACTGGCATTCCTTTCTCGGAAGATCAACGGGGGATTGAGATGGACTTCCTGAGCGAGCTGGATCGGCATAAACTCATCGTCGGCGACGGCGCCATGGGCAGCCGCCTGATGGCCTGCGGCCTTCCGGCGGGCACGCCCGGGGAGCTGTGGAACCTGGACAGGCCCGACGTGGTCGAGGCGATACAGCGAGAGTACGTCGAAGCCGGCGCCCAGTTCCTGCTGACGAACACGTTCGGGGGCAACGCGCTGACGCTCGCGCTCCACGGCCTTGAGGGCCGCCTCGAGGAGATCAATCAGGCTGCCGTGCGCATAGCGCGAAGCGCCGCCGGCGGCAAGGCGGCGGTTCTCGGCGACATCGGTCCCACGGGCCAACTTCTTGAGCCCATCGGAACCTTATCACGAGAGGAAGCAAGGGAAGCGTTCGCCGCGCAGGCACGCGCGCTGGCCTCCGCGGGGGTGGATGCAATGATTGCGGAGACGTTCGACTCGTCCGAGGAGCTTGGGATAGCCCTGGGCGCCGCCCTGGACGTGTGCGAGCTGCCGCTGGTCGCCAGCATGAAGTTCCAGCACGAGAAGACCGGCCGCTACCGCACGATGACGGGAGAGGGGCCTGAGCAGCTCGTCGCCGCAGCACGGGGGCTGGGGTGCGCGGTCATTGGGACGAACTGCGGACAGGGCATTGCGACGATGGTTGGGCTGGTGGCGGAGATAGCGAAGCTCACCGACCTGCCGATCATCGCCCAACCGAACGCGGGTCTGCCCCAGCTTGTGAAAGGTCAAACCGTATATCGGGAAACCCCCTCGGTCTTTGCGGCCTCGATCCCCGAGCTCTACAGGGCGGGCGCGCGGATCATAGGGGGATGCTGCGGCACGACCGCCGGACACGTCGCGGCCATACGCGCCTTCGCCGACCAGGTCGCCTGAGCGCCTCTAAGGAGCCTTTGCGAAACTGGGGATGTCATTCTGAGCGAAGCGAAGAATCTCGCTCGTGCAGCGATCCAGACCCTTCGCTCGCCATCACGCCGTACGGCGGAGGCGAGCTCAGGGTGACAACTCTATGCTCGTCCCCCAGCCGGTTTCGCCACAGCGCCTGAGGAGGAGCGCGCGGCGTCAGGCCGGCACAACGCTGGAGCGCATGGCGGTAGGCGTCCCGGTCTCACCGGGGGAAGCGGGCTCGCCTTCGAGCTCCTGGACCTTCCGGATAAGCTCTTCGTCATTGGCCGCACGGGCGGCCTCCATCAGAAGGCTCGCAAGGTGCCGTGCCACGCTTTCCGCATTGTTCTCCGAGAGCTTGCGGACCGCCTCGCAACCCATGTCCACCGCCGCAGGCAGCGCGCCCTCGCCGCCGTCCTTGAGCCAACCTTGCACGACGTCCACGATCTGGCCCGCATCGCCGGCCGCCAGCCAGCACTCGATGAGCTGGCGGCGCGTCTCTCGATCGCCGCCGGTGAGCTTGTCCAGTTCCGCGTACGCAGCGGCCGCGCCCCGGAAATCATTCTGGGCCTTGAGGATCTCCGCGCGTTTCTGCCGGGCAGCGATCAGTTGCGTCTCCAGATTCGCCTGTCCGCTGAAGTCCGTCACGATCTTGCTCAGCACCTCCTCAGCGGCGTCGTAATGGCTGTGCCCGGCCAGGGCGTCCGCGATGACCATCATCAGCTCGAAGTCGTCCCGCGCCAACGACTTGAGTGCCTCGACTGTCCTTATGACCACCCGCTCATTCTCGTCCCCCAGGCTCTCTCTCAGCGCAGGGACGGCGGCAGGCTGGCCCAGCTCGCCGAGGGTGCTGGCAGTGATCTCACGCACGCGCGGACTCTCGTCGCTCCCAAGAAGCTCGCACAACCGAGGGACCGCGGCGGTGGCGTGGAGCTTGCGCAGGCTTTCCACCGCGAACCACCGCACATTCTCCTCCTTGTCCTGCATCACGCCGGTGAGCGCACTGATCGCCTGCGCAGATCCCACCTTCCCGAGCGCATTCGCCGCAGCCTCCCTCACCCGGGGCTCGCCGCTGGCCAGCGCAGCTTCGAGGGGCTTAAGTGCCGCCTCCCCCATGCCTTCGTTCGCCGCCTCTATGACCGCCAAGAGCATGTTGGTGTCCTGGTCGCTCATCGCCTCCAGCAGCAACTGATTGCGGAACTCCCCCTTGAGCATCACCACCAGCTTCGCGGCGTTCTCCCTGACCTCTGCATCACCGTCCTTGAGCGCAGTGTGCAGGACCCCATAGGTCTCTCGATCGTCGAGCGAGACCGCCTGCAGCGCCTCCGGCTCCAATGAGGCCAGCCGGAACGCAGCATAGCCGCGCACCCGACGATGGCTGCTGCCAAGGTCGGCCAGGAGCTGTTGCGGCGATCTGGTGACCGGCGACTCGAGAAGCTCGCAGAGTTGGTCGAACTCCTCTTTCAGTTCATCGTTCTGAACGGTGTTGATCTGCAGCTCAAGCGTCAGGGCCTGGAGCCGCTCCTCCAGGATATTCTCCCGGCTCTTATGCTGATTGGCTTCCCACCAATCCTGCCACGGAGCCGATTCAGGCGGAAAACCGCGCCCGGAAATGTTCTTCAGGGCCTGCCACGCAGCCTCCCTGAGTTCCGGCTCGCTGCTTGCCAGGCCTTTCAGGAGCACCGGCGTAGCGCGCACAAACAGGCCCTCGCCCAGCGTGGCGAAGAGCAGCGCCTTCTCTGTGGCCATCGTGGAGCTGTCAGTGGCCAGGTCCATGACGGCCTCGACCTCCTGGGGCCCGGTGAACCGGCTCAGGGCGGAAGCAGCGGCTTGTTTGACGCTCTGGTCGGGATCCTTCACGGCCCCCAGTATCACGTCGAAGCACGCCGGATCCTCGCAGAAGGAAGCCGCTTCGATCATGCTGACCCGCACAGCCGGGTCACGCGCGTTCTTCATACACTCCAGAACGGCCTCCAGCGCCCGGGGGTGGTCCATCGCGAGCAGCGCCACCGCCGCATTCCGCCGCACCGTCGGATCAGCCGACGTGAGCTCGCGCTCGCACTTGGCGTAGCGCATCAGTTCCCCGCTGTCCATCTCCATGACTTGCTGCCCGGGCTCGAAGCGCCGGTCAGCGCCGGCGCGACACCCGCAGACCAGCACGGGCAGAAGCACTCCGAGGAGGCACAAGCCGCGCCGAACGCCGATGCTCTGACCTGTCATCTATCCGTCTCCCGTTCGATCTGAAACACATGCCATTCGGGGGTAGCGCAGAGCGCACCGGGGAAACCGGCAACCATGCTGGCGGCGGGAAGAGGTCCGTACAGTCCCATTCAGGCCCCCACCACACCCCGCGCAAAGAGAAAAGCAGGCGGCACGCAACGCGCCGCCCTGTATCTCGGCCGCTCAAGGTCAGGTGCTCGCGGAGGCGGCTTCCGGCTGTTGGACCGCCTCTTGTTCCTGACCGGCAAACGTGAACTTCAGGTGGTCGCCTTCGGCATCTACGACTACCGTGCCGCTGCGGAAACGCCTTCTGAGGATCTGCTCACTGAGGGGATCTTCGAGCTGGGTCTCGAGGGCGCGCCTGAGCGGGCGGGCGCCGAAATCGGGGTTGTAACCCTTGTCAATGAGCAGTTCAATTGCGGATTCGTTGACGACGAGTCCGAGCGATTTCGAGTCCAACCGCGTCCTCACCTTGGCCAGTTCCAGCTCGACGATCCCCCGCAGGTCCTCGCGCGTGAGCATGCGGAACACGATGGTGTCGTCCACCCGGTTCAGGAACTCCGGCCTGAAGTGGCGTTCCACTTCCTGCATCAACTGATCCTTGATCGTCTGGTAGGTGACCTCCGCGTCCCGCTTTCGGAAGCCCACCCCGGCGCTGTTGCGGATGACGTCGGAACCGATGTTGGAGGTCATGATCAGAACGACGTTGCGGAAGTCCACCCTGCGGCCGAAGCTGTCAGTCAGATGCCCGTCCTCCATGATCTGCAGGAGCATATTGAAGACTTCGGAGTGTGCCTTCTCGATCTCGTCAAGCAGCACGACCGCATACGGACGGCGGCGAATGCGCTCGGTCAACTGTCCGCCTTCCTCGTAGCCCACGTAGCCGGGCGGCGCGCCGATCAGGCGCGAGACGCTGTACTTCTCCATGTACTCGGACATGTCTATCTGGACCAGCGCGTCCTCATCGCCGAACAGGAACTTGGCGAGCGCGCGAGCAAGCAGCGTCTTGCCCACGCCGGTGGGACCCGCGAAGATGACGGAGGCTACCGGCCTCTTCGGATCCTTCATGCCGGCGCGCGAGCGCCGGATGGCGCGGCTCAGCGCCTGGATGGCCTCGTCCTGGCTCACCACCATCTGGTGCAGCTCGTCTTCCATGTGAAGGAGCCGCCGGGCCTCCTCCTCCTCCAGCCTGGCCAGCGGAACGCCTGTCATTCTGGAGACGATCTCGGCCACCACGTCCGCATCCACCACGCCGTGAGTTGCCTCCGCGAGCCGCTCCTGTTCGATCCGTGACTTCTCCGAGCGAAGCCGATCCCTCTCGTTGCGCAGGCCGACGGCGCGCTCGAACTCCTGCGCCTCGACCGCCTCTTCCAGCTCCTGGCCCAGACGGTTGATGTCCTCGTCCATCCCCTTGACCTCCGGCGGTATGCTCATACCACGCAGCCGCACCAGAGCCCCCCCCTCGTCAATCACGTCAATGGCCTTGTCGGGCAGGGACCTGCCCGTAATATAGCGGCTCGAAAGCTCCGTGGCAGCCTCGATGGCGTCGTCGGTTATATGAACCATATGGTGGGCTTCGTAGCGGTCACGAAGGCCCTTGAGGATCTCCAGGGTCTCGCTCTTCGACGGCGCGTCAACCATGATGGACTGGAACCTGCGCTCCAGGGCGCCGTCCTTCTCCACGTACTTGCGGTACTCGTCGGGCGTGGTGGCGCCGATGCACTGCACCTCGCCGCGCGCCAGCGCCGGTTTGAGGACGTTGGAGGCGTCAATCGCCCCCTCCGCCCCGCCGGCCCCGACCAGCGTGTGCAGCTCGTCAATGAACAGTATGACGTTCTTTGCGCGCTTGACCTCCTGCATCACGGCCTTGATCCGCTCCTCGAACTGGCCGCGGTACTTGGTGCCGGCCACCATCAGCGCAAGGTCGATGGTAACGATCCTGCGGCCCTTCAGGATGCTTGGCACGTTGCATGAGACGATCTTCTGCGACAGGCCCTCGACGATGGCGGTCTTGCCCACGCCTGCTTCGCCGAGCAGGACGGGGTTGTTCTTCTTGCGCCGGCACAGGACCTGGATGACGCGCTCGATCTCCTTCTCGCGGCCGATGACGGGGTCGAGTTCGTTCTTGCGGGCCAGTTCGGTCATGTCCTGACCGAACGAATCGAGTGCAGGCGTCTTGCTCTTGGACGCAGGCTTGCGCTCCTCGGTCTCCTCTTCTTCCTCGCTAGCGAGGTCGCCGAGAAGCTCCGCCAGCTCTTCCTGCACGTCCTCCGCCTCAACGCCCATCTCAGAGAGCACTTCACCGGCAATCCCTTCTCCAACGCGGAGAAGGCCCAGCAGGATGTGCTCGGTCCCGACGTAGCCCACCCTCTTGCCTTCTTCGACCGCAAGCTCGAGTGTTTTCTTCGCCTCGGGCGCGAAGGGAAACTGCTTGCCGGTGGACCTTACCTCGGAGGAATGCTTGACCCTCTTCTCCACCGCCAGGCGCACCCTCTTGGGGTCAACGTCGAGCTTCTGCAGCGCGGTGTAAGCCATCCCCGTGCCTTCCCTGAGCACACCCAGCAGCAGGTGCTCAGTGCGTATGTACTCGTGGCCCAGCCGTTGGGCCTCCTGCCTGGCATAGGCGATGACTTTTTTGGCCTTTTCCGTGAATCTATCAAACATCCTGACTCCTCCGCCAGGTCAATTCAATCCTAGCTTTTTTCTGACACAGTCGGCTCGAACTTCGTCCCGCTTAAGCACCTCAACCTTCCCACCTAGTATTGTTTGCAGATGCGCAGGCAAAGTCAAGAGAAGCAGCTCGTTCAGCGTCTCCAGGCTCACGTCTGTCACCAGCTTCATCTCCACACCCAGTCGCACCTGCGACAACAGGTGCAGGGCTTCTTCGGATGAGATGGTTGTGGCAGAAGCGAGCATGCTGAGCGCGCGGTCTATCCTTTCCTTCAGCTTGGCCCGGTTGTGCACAAAGAACTCCTCGCGGGCGCCTCTTTCGAGGGACATTATCTCCCCGGACGCGGCTGTAAGCTGCTCGATAATCTCCTCTTCGGTCACCCCGATGGTCACCTGGTTGGAGACCTGATAGAGGTCAGCGGAGGCATGCGTGCCTTCTCCGTAAAGCCCACGCAGCGCGAGGTGAAGGCGCTGCGCCAGATCGACGACCTTGTCCATCTCCCTGGCCATGACAAGGGCCGGCAGGTGGACCATCACGCTCGCACGCATCCCTGTCCCCACGTTCGTGGGGCAGGCGGTCAGGTAGCCGTAATCCGGCGAGAAGGCGTAGGGGATGACGCCGGCCAGCACGTCGTCGACCTCGTTAAGCTCGCGCCACGCCCTCTCCAACTGAAAGCCGCCGTACACAACCTGAACGCGCAGGTGGTCCTCTTCGTTGACCAACAGACAGAGGCGCTCCTGCGGGCAGAACGCCAGCCCTCGCCTCCAATCGGCCTCCGCGTGATCCCTGCCCATAAGGTGCCGCTCGACAAGGAGTTGGCGAAAAAGCGGCTCCAGCTCATCCAAACGGTAATACACCAGGCCGGGACGCAGCTTGCAGGAGAGGATCTTGCTGCTCAGCATGGTCTCGATGCGGGCGATTTCCTGTTCGTCGGCCTTCGGCAGGAAACGGCAGCCTTCGACGTTTCTGGCCAGCCGCACGCGGCTGCTGATGACGACGTCGTTCTCCGGCCCGCCGCGCAGCCATTCGCCCACGCTATTGTTCATCACTTCCTGCATTGTCCTGCTCCAACCCCCTGATCAGATCGCGCAACTGGGCCGCCCTCTCGTAGTCTTCCGCGCCCACGACCTGCTCCAACTCCCGCCGCAGCGCCTGAAGCCTGAGCTCCCGCGTTTGTTTCTGTGCGAGCCCTACCGGGATCTTATTCTGTGCGAGCCCTACCGGGATCTTACCCACATGCCGGTTGGCGCCGTGAATGCGCTCCAGGAGATCGTCCAGAGCTTCCCCGAACGCTTCGTAGTCCTTCGGGCAGCCAAGACGCAGCGCCCGCCGGAACTCCAGGTAGGTGATCCCACACTCGGGACACGCCTTTGCGCCCATCTTCTGCAAATCCGGGGCAATGGCATTGATAATCTGTGCGAAAATCTTGGATTGCGGCAGCGGCAGCAGCCCCTCCTTCTTGCTGTAGCACTCCTCACAGAGGCCTATCTTCACCGGTTTGCCGTCAATGAACTCCGTGAGGTGGACTGTCGCGGGTTCCTTGCCGCACTCTTGGCACGCCTTGCGCTCTTCGTCGCTCATGCTAGCCTCTTTGACCGGAGCCGGCTTCACCAGACTTGTCGTCACCGTCCCTGCGCAACTCGGCGCGGGTGGCCGAGCGCGACGCCGGTACTGTCCCGAAAACCACGTCACTCGTCCAAGTCCGCTCACGGAGGACTATCTTCACCGGTCTGCCGTGAAGGATCACCGTGAGGTGGTCTGTCTCTGGTTCCTTCTTGATCAACTCCTTGATCAACTCCGGAATGGTACGGATGATCTCCGGGGGAATCCCGGATTGCGGCAGCGGCGGCACCCCCTCCTTCTTGCCGTAGCACTCCTCGCCGAGGTCTATCTTCACCGGTCTGCCGTCAATAAACTCCGTGAGATGGACTGTCGCGGGTTCCTTGCCGCACTCCTGGCACGCCTTGCGCTCTTCCTCGCTCATGCTATTGCCTCTTCCCGCGCGCCTCGACGCCCGATGAAGCATCCGGCAGATAGGTGGCAGAGCACCTGTCGGACTCCCAGCAGGTTACCCCCTGGACGCGCACGCCCGCAGGCAGCCTGCCGCCCACCGCCTCGGCGACATGCCTGGCAATCTGTTCGGCGGTGGGGTTCACGGTGTCAAAAGGCTCCACGTCGTTCAGACACCTGTGGTCAAACCTCCCGACCACGTCCCTGGCGATCCGCCTGACCTCGCTGAAGTCCACTGCCATGCCGAGGGAATCCAGCTCACTGCAACACAGGGCCAGGCCCACGCGGTAGTTGTGTCCATGCAGACGCTCGCACTTGCCGTCGTAACCGCGCAGCCTGTGCGCCGCAGAGAACTCCGTCTCGACCCTCACCTCGTACACGGGGGCTTCCTGTAGAGATGAAAGAGAATCGTCTGTGGCCTTTCTCGCAGCCGTTAGCGCGCCAGAATGGCCCGGCCCCCTCCATAGCCTTACCGCACCGATGCTTGCGCACCTCCATTATAGATGCTGCGCACAAGACAGGTCAAGTCGGCACCTGCACGCGAAGGGAGGGCAGAGGAGCCGCTTTCAGGTATAAAACCATTCGATCGGGAGCACGCGCACCTTGTTGTCGCCCCGAGTCTTGACCGTGCCCTCAACGAGCTCAAAACCCAGCCTGTCGGCCAGCTCGCGGAAGTCCATGCCGTAGGTCCTGCTGATCACCTCAGGTTCGCCGAGCACCGACCGGCCGTAGGTTATAACGGCCCTGTCCTCCAGGAAGGTGCACGTGTACACGAGGCCGATGCCGCCCGAGGGCAGCCGAAACAGGTTCACGAGGAACACCCCCGTCAGTTCCGCTCCCGTAGAGGGGCAGGGCCTCCCGGGCGTTCCCTGTGGCCCAGACCCAGACCAGCCGACCGTCCTTCAGCGGTATCACGCTCCCGTACGACGGGCTGTGCCCGACCTTGGTGCGAGGTACTGTAGTCTCGATCATTTGCCCACCTTCCCTGGCAAATGCTGCTTGAGAGAGCCCAATTCTGATACGGTGATCCGTGCCTGACAATCCTACACGAGGCACGACCGCTGTCAACCGGTCGAGGCGCAGGATTCAACCGAGGACGAGGACGACCCTCCTTCGCTGGCCTACTCCGCCGAAGCAGCCGCGGCTGCGAAGGCTGAAAAGCTACGGAGGGCAAACGACGAGGAGGAAGAGAAAGGCGGTCAGATACTCGTGCCCGGCGCCGCGCCACTCTTGCCGCCGCGATCTGACGGCACCGAGGCAAGATAGCCCATGAGCAGAGCCAGTGTGTGCTTGATCTCGCTCCGAGGGACGATCATGTCCAAGAATCCGTGTGCGAACAGGAACTCCGCCGTCTGGAAGTCCGGGGGCAGCTTCTGCTTGATCGTCTCCTCGATCACGCGCCGTCCGGCGAAACCTATCAGCGCCTTCGGCTCGGCGATGATCACGTCGCCCATGGAGGCCCAGCTTGCGGTTACGCCGCCCGTGGTAGGGTGGGTCATGATGCTTATGTAGGGGACGCCCCGCTGGTGGAGGCGGTTCAGGGCGGCGCACGTCTTCACCATCTGCATCAGCGACAGCGCCCCCTCCTGCATCCGTGCGCCCCCTGAGGAGGAGACGGTGATCAGGGGCAGCCATTCGCGGCAGGCCAACTCCGCAGCGCGGGTCACCTTCTCCCCCACCACAGAGCCCATGCTGCCTCCCCTGAACAGGAAATCCATCGCGGCGAACACAACGTCCCTGCCCTCGACCTTGCACGTGCCGCAGATGACAGCCTCGTTCAGCTCCGTCTTCGCCATGTCAGAAACGATCTGATCGGCGTACGCCTTCTCCGCCACGAAGCCAAGCGGGTCGCACGCCGTGAGCCCGGCGTCTATCTCCTGGAACGTCCCCTCGTCAGTGTGCAGCCTGATTCGCTCCCGCGCCCCTATCCTGAAGTGGTAGTTGCACTCGGGGCAGACCTGGAGGAGCTCCTCGACGTTCTTGCGGTAGACTGTTTCCCCGCAGCCTTCGCACCTGACGAATACCCCGTCCGGGACAGCCTTTTTCTTGCGAAAAAACCGCATGCCGACCCCTCCCTCAGTCCTTGGCACGACTGACGTTCTCGGCAATCCTCCTGAGCCTCTTGACCGCTTCGCCGGGCGAAACGTCGGCCGCGAAGACAGCGGAGGCCACGGCCAGGACGTTGGCGCCGTATCGGATCGCGACGGGCGCCGTCTCGGGGTTGATCCCGCCGTCAACGTAGATATCTATACCCGGTTTGCACATCCGGCGCAATGCGGGAATCTTGGCGCAGCCTGATTCGATGAACCCCTGGCCGCTGAACCCAGGGTTGACCGTCATGGCCACGATGCAATCCAGCTCCGCCGCCACGTGCTCTATGGACCTGGCCGGCACCTCCGGCTTGAGCGCCAACCCGGCCATGCGACCAGCCCGTTGGATGCGCCGGACCACCTCAGCCGCATCGTCCGTCGCCTCTGGATGGAAGAATATTGTGTCCGCGCCCGCATCGAGGAACCACGGCACTGCCTGGTCCGGGTTGGCGACCATCAGGTGCACGCCAACGGGAATGGTTGCGTTCCGCTTGACGGCCGCAACGACCCGTGTCCCCCCGACGAACGCGGGCACGAAATGCCCGTCCATCACGTCCACGTGCAGCAGGTCCGCGCCGGCCTCCTCCAGCTCGGCTATCGCGTCGGCCAGATGCCCCAGGTCGGCATCCATGATTGCCGGCGCGATCTTGATCTTCACCTCACGCCACCTCTCACGCTTCATTCGAGGACCGCAATGCCCGGAAGCACTTCGCCCGCAAGGAAATCCAGGCAGGCCCCGCCTCCGGTGGACACGTGATCTATCTTGTCCTGCAAGTCGAGGTCCTCAACCGCCTCTGCGGTCTCGCCGCCGCCGACGATGGTCGTCCCCTTGCACGCTGCCATCGCCCGCGCAATGCGACGGGTGCCCTCGGCGAACGCGTCTATCTCGAAGTAGCCCATCGGCCCGTTCCACGTGACAAGCCCCGCTTTCCCTATCTTCTTCACGTAGGAGGCTGCAGTCTTCGGGCCGATGTCCAGGCCGATCATCCCTTCCGGTATCTCGTCTTCGAACGTCATGACCGTCGCGGTTTCAGAGATACTGTCGGCGCAGACATGGTCAAGGGGCAGGACGATCTGCTCGCCCGCGTCGCTGAGAAGTTCGCCGGCCAGCTCGACCTTATCCTCCTCCACCTTGGAGTTGCCGACGGATTTGCCCTGGTGTTTCAGGAACGTGTAGGCCATCGCCCCGCCTACCAGCAGGACGTCGGCCTTCGTGAGGAGGTTGCGGATGGCGCCGATCTTGTCGCTCACCTTCGCCCCACCCATGATGGCGACGAACGGGTGGGCCGGGTTCTGAGTGGCCATGGAGAGGTACCGGACCTCTTTCTCGATGAGGAATCCCGCTGCGGACGGGAGGAGTCTGGCCACACCCTCCGTCGAGGCGTGCGCCCGGTGGGCCGTGCCGAATGCGTCGTTAACGTAGAAGTCGCCCAGCTCCGCCAGCTTCGCCGCGAAAGCAGGGTCGTTCTCCTCTTCCTCGGGGTGGAACCGGACGTTCTCGAGCATGAGGACTTCCCCGTCAGCCGCTCGCTCCACCATGCGCGCCACCTCGGGGCCTATGCAGTCCGGGGCGAGCTTCACCTGCACGCGCAGCATATCCGAAAGCCGGTCGGCGACCTTCTTCAGGCTCAGGCCAGGCGCGGGCTTGCCGTCGGGCCTTCCCAGGTGGCTCATCAGGATTATCGCGGCGCCTAGCTCCATGGTGTAGCGGATCGTTGGCAGCGCCTGCCGGATGCGCATGTCATTGGTGATCTCACCCGACTGCTTGTCCATCGGCACGTTGAAGTCCACACGCATGAGCACCCTTTTACCGGCAATACCATCACCGAGGTCTTTCAGCGTCCTCATCGTCAGCGTCTCCGGATAGGTGACGGACTTCTAGCTTGGGGTCCAGGCCGTGAGCCATGCTTTACAGTTCCGCGGCCCTCGCCATCAGATCCGCCACGCGGTTGGAGTATGCCCACTCGTTGTCGTACCAGCTCAGCACCTTCACCATGTTGCCGATAACGAACGTGTTCTCGGCGTCGAGGATCGAGCTGGCGGGATTGCCGATGACGTCGGAGCTCACGATGGGATCCTCGCAGTACTCGAGGATGCCCTTCATCGCCCCGTTGGCCGCTTTCTTCATGGCGGCGTTGACGGCTTCGACGGACGGCTCCTTCTTGCATGTCACTACGAGATCAACAAGGGAGCCGCATATCACCGGCACGCGCAGGGCGAGGCCGTCCATCCGCCCCTTCAGCTCGGGGATGACTTCGCCTATGGCCTTCGCGGCGCCCGTGCTGGTCGGGATGATGTTCATGGCAGCCGCCCGGGCCCGCCTCACGTCCTTGTGTATCTGGTCGCAGACCACCTGGTCGTTGGTGTAGGCATGGATGGTGGTCATCAAACCCTGCACGATGCCGAAGTTCTGCCGAAGGACCTCTGCAACAGGCGCCAGGCAGTTGGTGGTGCAGGAAGCGTTCGAGATGCATTTGTGCTCGGGCTTGAGCATGTTATCGTTTACGCCAAGCACGATGGTGGCGTCCACCTCGTCCTTGGCCGGCACAGTGAGCAGCACCTTCTTGGCCCCGGCGGCGAGATGGTCGCCGTAGCCGCCCTTCTCACCCCCGCGCGAGCGGAACACGCCCGTGGACTCCACGGCGAAGTAAACGCCCATCTTCTTCCATGGAAGCTCCTTCGGGTTCTTGACGGACAGCACGGGGATGCTCTTGCCGTCAACGACGATGTTCTCTCCGCTTGCCGAGACCTTGTCGGCGAACCTGCCATGCACGGTGTCGTACTTCAGAAGCATGGCGAGCGTCTCAGCGTCCGCAAGATCGTTGATGGCAACGACATCGAAGTCGTCCCGGCCGTGCAGGATGCGGAACACCAGCCGGCCTATCCGCCCGAAACCATTGATAGCGACCTTTACGGCCATTACCTGGGTCTCCTTTCTGTGGGATTGTGGCAGTTACTCTCGAAGCCTGTGCTGACCGAAGACCTTGATCTATTGATGTTCCGAATAAGAAAAGGAACGCCGCAACCCCTCTCCCTATTCCCTCTCCCGGCGGGAGAGGGGAGGGTGAGGGTGCCTTCCTTCCGGGGACACCTTGCGGACTCGCAAGGTGTCCCCGTACATCGACATGCGAGCCGTGCGTGCAAGCCGTCGGAATATAATCGGCGTGACGAAACCTGTCAAGCAAATACGGTCGGCTCCTCCGCCCGGGCCAGGCTCTCCCGGGCGGCTGCAACGTCCGACTCGATCTGGGCGGAAAGCGCCTCCGCCGAAGGAAAACGCCTCTGGCCCCTGAGCCGCTCCACCAGCCTTACCTCGACGTCGCGACCGTAAAGGTCCACCTTGGCGTCGAGCACGTGGACCTCGACCAGGGGGCTGACGGACGCAGGATCGCTGAAGGTCCTCTGCGCCCCTATGCTGGTGACCGAAGGCCACAACCTGCGGCGCGCGAAGAGGCGGCTCGCGTACACGCCCTCGCGCGGCAGGAGTTCGTCGCGCACGTCCACGTTGGCCGTGGGAAAACCGAGTTTGCGACCACGCCCGACCCCTTCGACCACCATGCCAAACAGCGAGTAAGGACGCCCCAGCAGCTTCGCAGCGCGCGGCAGGTCGGCCTCGTTCACGGCACTGCGGATGGCCGTGCTCGAGACCATCTCCCCGTCCACTCTCACTGCTTCCACGACGCAGACTTCCGTGCCCAGCTCGTCGGACATGCTTTTGCAGAGTTCCGCGTCCCCCTCGCGCCCGCGACCAAACCCCCAATCAGAACCAACAACAAGCTCCTTCACGTGCAGGATGTCCCGAAAGACCGTTCTGGCGAAGTCCGCAGCCCCCATCTCCCCCACCTCCTCGGTAAACCGAATCACCATGCACAAGTCAAGCCCCATCTCCCCAAACAGCATCAGCTTGTGCTCGAGGGACGTGACGACCGGCTCGGGAGGACTGCCAAGCACCCCTTGCGGGTGGCGGTCGAATGTGATCACCACAGCGGGCACATCCATACCTCGCGCCCCCTCCAGCACGCGTCTGAGAATGCGCTGGTGGCCCAGGTGAACCCCGTCGAACACACCCAGCGTCGCCACGCTGCAAGCTTGCACGGCGCAGGGCTGTCCCGGCCAGTGGAACACCCTCATCTAATCTTCCACCTCTTCCGGCACTTCTCTCTGTCGGGTTCGCTGCTCCGGCAGCGGCGACTTTTCCAGCAACTCCTGCAGCCATTCCTGGGCCAGGCGCGCCTTCTTGAAGTAGACCGCCACCGCCCGCTGCGCCCTCTCATCCTGGTAGAAGCCCGCAGCGTCGGCAGGTTCCTGCTCCAGTTTCCGGATCACGTAGCACGCTTCATCCGCCCCCCCGTCCACCACCGTGGCGAACTGGTCCACATCCAACCGAAACGCTTCCTCAACCACTTTCTGACGCACGCCCCCCATCTTCGGGATAGTCGGCTCGGCCCGGCTGAAGAAATCCGTCTCGTCGATCTTCAGGATGGAGTCCCCCTCGGCCTGCCCCGCGCCTTCGCCCAGCAGACTCGCAAGTCTGCCGTTCGTCTCCTGCACCGCTTCCTCGAAAGAGGACTTCGCAGCCTGCTGTATCAGATTCCCGGCGACGGTTTGCGCATAGCGCAGGGCCTTGTCCGTCAGAAGGTCCTGCCTCACCCTGTCCTGAACGAGATCGAAGGGCTCCGAGGCGGCGGCGATCTGCTCAACCACCATGAAGGCGAGCGGCCCTTTCGCGGTATCCTCCACCAGGTTCACGAAGTTCGGCATCGGCTCCTCGTCAAAGACCTTGTGCGCCACCTCCTCGCCGCCCGGCACGCCAGACTCCACCTCCTTGCGCGACAGGGCACGCTGGCCCCCATCGGTCCTGAAAGATTCGTGGCGCAGCCTGAAGCGCCTGGCCATCTGCTCGAGCGGCGGCGGCTCGTTCATGAATTGACCTGCCACCTCGTCGAGGTCGCTCAACATGCTGTTCATTGCGCCGCGGGCCGCCTCGCTCGCCTTGCTCTCCAGCAGTTTCGCGCGTATCTCGCCCTCGACCTCCTCCAGCGGCTTGTAGGTCGGCTCCTTCTGTTCCGCCGGCCCTTCGGCCTTCGGGGCTTCAGCTTCTGCCGCTCCCGGAGCCGCATCGCCCTCAACCTTTCCCTGCGGCTTGTCGCCTGGCTCCGCTGCTTCCGCCGGCTGTTCGGCCTTCGGGGCTTCAGCTTCCGCCGCTCCCGGAGCCGCATCGCCCTCAACCTTTCCCTGCGGCTTGTCGCCTGGCTCCGCTGCTTCCGCCGGCTGTTCGGCCTCTCCCGGTTTCGCTCCTGCCTCCTCGTCGGCCGACTTCGCCTCGACCGCGCCCCCCTTTTCCTCCTCGCCTCCACCCTGCTTGGCGACGAACTCGGACTTGTGCCCCTCGTAGTAATCCTTGATCTCCGTTTCGCTAACGCTCACGCGCTGCTTGAAGTCATCCAGGTCGGCCAGGGCGTACTCCATCCTCACGCGTTTGGGCGCCTGGTAGCCCACGACGCCGGTCAATGGGTCGGGCTCGACGCCCTTGCGCTCGTCGTAAAACGCCCTCACATCCTCCGGCGCAGTCTCAACCAGCGGCCCGAACGTCTGCGGCCTCAACTCCACGAATCGGACCTTGGCACGCTCGTGCCCGTAGGCATACTCCGCCCACAGTTCCGGGTCGCTGACGTAAGCCGCCGCACCCCTGAGCCGGCACACCTTGACTATCCTCAACAGTCCCACGGCAGCCTGCCGCAGTTCGCTCTGGGACGCGGGGATGCCCGCCAACTCCTTTGCCGTCACCTGCACGCCCGCACTCTCGGCCTCCCGCAGCAGCACCATGTACCGCCAGATCTGGTCCGACGTCGGCCGGAAGCCCCGCGACAACAGCACCGACCTGTCAGGAAAAACGAACGTGACCATCGGCTGGGCATCGGCGTAGATCCCAGGATACAGCGCGAGCTCCAGCCATATCTGCCGGCATGCCGCCATCTGCTCGGACACCGTGGACATCTCGTGCTCAGCGACACTCCGGCCGCGGATCTTGCCCACTGCCGCCTGACTCGTCCTTGCAAGCCTGCCGATCGACGGCAGCACAACGAACGCCAGCATCAGCATACAAACCAGCGCGACCATCATGATCTTCTGATTACGCCTGAACCAGCGCATCATCATCGTAGGGTTACCTCAGAGCATTGGACTCAACTATGGACCTTCCGGAAAGCAATGCAACTCCACGCCGTGCTCAAGACCAGCCCTCACCCTCCCCTCTCCCGCCGGGAGAGGGAAAGGGAGAGGGAAGGAGTATTGCTTTCTTTCCCTGAAGATCAACAACAGCGGCTCGCTGCACCGGGCATCATAACCCCTGCTGCGCGGAATATCAACGGGCAGGCCGCCCGGCTTGACACGTCCCGGGGGCGGCGATACACTACGCCTCCACCTTTGCGCCAGCCGAAAGGGGAAGGAGAATGGCCCAGAAAGAGATCATGCCCCTCGGAGTTTTCACGTCCATCGGGGCCGGCCTCGGAGCGTCGCTGGAGGCGGTCAAGGAGATGGGGGTCCCGACCGTCCAGGTCCACGCGCCTGCAGAGATGCTCACCGAGGAGGACGCCGCGCGCGTGAAGAAACAGTTCGCGCAGGCCGGCGTCGAGATCACCCTGATGTTCTGCGGTTACTATGGCGAAAGTTACAAGACCATTCAGATCGTCAGGGAGACAGTGGGGCTGGTGCCGCTCGCTACCCGTGACGAACGCATCAAGATGACGCGCCAGGTCGCCGATTTCGCCGCACTTCTCGGCATACCCGGCATCGCCGTCCACATCGGATTCGTGAGCGAGGACCACGCCTCGCACGAGTTCGCCGAACTGGTCGGCGCCACGAAGGGCGTCTGCGACTATTGCAGCGCCCTGAACCTCTGCGTCAACCTCGAGACGGGGCAGGAGACGGCTGATACACTCCTGCACTTCCTGAAGGCAGTCAACCGACCCAACCTTGGCGTCAACTTCGATCCCGCCAACATGATCCTCTACGGCAGCGGGGAACCGCTGGAGGCCCTGCGCAAGGTGGGAAGCTACGTGCGAAGCACCCACTGCAAGGACGGCGTCTGGAGCGACGAGCCGGGAGTGGAGTGGGGCAAAGAGGTTCCGCTCGGCGAGGGCGACGTCAACATCGAGGAGTTCCTCAGGATTCTCATCGAGTTCGGCTACACGGGCCCCCTGACCATCGAGCGCGAGATCAAGGGCGAGCAGCAGGCCAAGGACATCAAGATGGCGATCAACCTGCTCACGTCATTGAAGAAGAAGCTGCTCCGGTAGCGTCCGTCAGCTACCGTTCTCGTTCTCGTAGCTTGCCCTCCGTAGCCCTGCGACGCCAGGGGCTATGCAGGGCGAAGGAGGGTCGTTCTCGTAATCGAAAGCCCCGGCCTGCGTAGGGAAAATTCGTAGTATACTTTTTTCCGGCGATTCCGCTCAGTCCCCCAATCATCGGACGTTCTGAGCACGGCATGTTCCGCGCCCCCTGCCGTTCGCGTCGCACTCCCCCTCCTCCCGCATAACCTGTCCACAGCCTCGGTAGCAGCCAGGTGTTATACATCCGGCTGGATTCACGTGTTAGTGATGTTCCGATAAGAAAAGGAACGCCCTTGCCCTGGTGGGATTTCGGACCTTCACCAGTCCCTATTGCCCTGTTGGCACTTGAAGTCCGCGTATACCTTGGAGTCCAGACGGGAGTTACCCGCGTATGACAAATTGGCCACCAAGCTGATCAGGGGCGCGCGGCGTTGCCACAAGTTCCTCCACACCCTTCGCAGAATGCGCGGTGTGGAATAGAAGTTCCGGTCGCAGGCGACCATTTCTTCGATGATGCCGTCCAGAGACAAATGCTTATACCGAGCCACCGGGAAGGTCAGCGTGTAGTATTTCCAGTCCTGCGGGAACGTATTGAGGGCTAGGCGGTCCTCCGATTTCATCCGGTCCCACAGGCGCGTGCCGGGCAAAGGCGTCAGGAACCCCACATTGATACTGTCCACGCCGTACTGGCGGGCCACCTCGGCGATATGCCTGCCGATGCCCGGCTCATCCACGTCCAGACCGATGATGAACGAGCCCACAACCAGTATGTGGTGCCGCTGCACGCGCCGCACGGAGGCGCGGAAGTCCCGGCCCTTCAGGAGGTTGAATTTCTTGCCGATCTCCACAAGTCCTTCCGGCGTGGGGGATTCAAAGCCGACGAAGACGCCTTTGCACCCGGCCTTCGCGGCCAACGCCAGGAGCTCTTCGTCATCGGCGAAGTTGATGGTGGCCTGGCCAACCCATTCTTTCCGCAGGTCTGCACGTGCCATGGCGCGGAACAGGTCTTTGGCGCGGGCGATGTGCTCCGGACGCGTGCCGATCAGGTTGTCGTCCACCACCAGAACACGCTTCTCACGGATCAACTTGAATTCCCGCACGACGTCCGCAATCGGTCGCTGCCGGTAGCGGGCCCCGTTGAACGCCGTCACGCTGCAGAAGCTGCAGTTCAATGGACAGCCGCGGGTGGTCTGAATGGCTCCGAATGCGTATCCCGTGGCCAGCAGATCATGACGGGCGAACGGGACATCGCCGATCTCCGCGAGCCCTCCATCATACCGACGCTTCAGGCTGCCATGCCGGGCGTCCTCCAGGACCTGGGCCCAGATGCCCTCGGCTTCCCCCGTTACGACCGAATCCACACGGTTGATGACCTCGTCCAGGCACATGGTTGCGTGAATGCCGCCCAGGACGACGGGCACACCCAGGCGCCGGAAGTAATCGGCCACTTCGTAGGCACGGTTCGCCTGCGAGGTGAAAGCGGTAATCCCCACCAGGTCCGGCCGAGGCATCGCCGGATAGTCCGGCGCGCCGAGGTTCTCGTCCACGATCGAGATTTCCCACCCCGGCGGGGTCAGGCCCGCAAGAACCATAAGGCCGAGCGGTTTCCACACGCGGTAGCGGTTCCAGCGGCTCTCCTTGACCTTGAGGATGCTCACAAGCGGGTTGGCAGGGTTGATGAGATACAGCCGCATCTCGTTCAATCACTCCTAGATCCGGGTCCGGTTCCTGTCCATACTTCCAGCCTTCCTCAATGCGAGCCTGACGGGCCGAAGCCCCTGTTCGCCTCAGCTGGTCGAACGCCGAAACTCAGCCCTGCGGCTTGCCCGCATCCCCTGAACGACCTTGCTCCATCGTTTCATCTCGATCCGATTGGGCGAAGTGCTCTCGAACTCTCGCCGCAATCTGACCATCCGTCATCCGGTCCACGGTTTCAATGCTTACGATCCGCCCACCAAGCCTGTCTTTCTCAAGACGCTTCTGGAGTTCGCCCTTTGCCTCACCAGGACCGAATATCAGAACCGATTCTGCATCACGAATGCACGCAATTACCGCGTCGTAGTAAATGTTGAGATGTCCCGTAAGAGTTCGCTGGCGCCTATCATCTGGAGGTACGTGGTCTGCTTCATGCGCACCCTTAAGAGGCGAATCACCAGAACGGCTGGGATGTTTCTCAACCTTTGATATGATCAGGGTGGTCTCTTCCCCTTGGTCCGTAACAGCCACGATAACGGCTTTCCTATGGTCAATCCACAAACCTACCCTCGCTCCCACCGCTTTCTCCCCGTTTCAAGAGCTTCATCTTAATGATTGCATGTTCTTCCGGCAGCACTACGTCCACGGCGACGTGTCGGCACGAGCCGGCGGCGCTTTCCGGAAGTCTCTCCACGGCTGCAATTGCGTCAGAAAGCTTCTTACCGTATGCTTAGGTTATGCGAACTCACGAGACAGCGCAAACGTCTTCGGGCGCGCCCGGCAAGCTTCCGCGTCGTGAGTACGGGCGAACCGGCATCCAACTCTCCATCGTCGGGCTCGGCGGCCTCGTCGTGACGGACGCCGAGCAGGGCCATGCGAACCGCCTCGTGGCCGAGGCCGTCGAGCGCGGCCTCAACTACTTCGACGTCGGGCCCGCCTACGGCGACGCCGAGGTCAAGCTCGGCCCCGCCTTGAAGCCGTATCGGAAAGACGCCTTCCTTGCCTGCAAGACCGGCCAGCGGCAGCGCGAAGGCGCGAGCGCCGAACTGAAAAGGTCGCTGGAGCGCCTGCACACGGACCATTTCGACCTGTATCAGCTCCACGCTCTCCGAGACGTCAAGGAGCACGTGGAGGCGGCCTTCGCGAAAGGCGGCGCAATGGAGGTCTTCATCGAAGCGAAGAAGTCAGGCCAGGTCCGCTACCTGGGCTTCTCCACCCATTCGGTAGATGCGGCGCTGAGGGCAATGGACCTCTACGACTTCGACTCGATCCTTCTCCCCGTCAACTTCGCGTGCACCTACAAGGGGAAGTTCGGCCCACAGGTCATCCAGAAGGCCCGTGACAAGGGCATGGCGGTGCTCGGGATCAAGGCGATGGCGCGACAGCGATGGCCCGAAAACGACCCGCAGCGCGAGGAGTACGGCCGTTGCTGGTACCAGCCCCTCACCGACCGCCATGAGGCGGAGCTTGGGATAAGGTTCGCCCTGAGTCAACCCGTCACTGCGATAATCCCGCCGGGCCACGAGACACTGTTCCGCCTCGCGCTGGACGTTGCGACGGATTTCCGGCCGCTATCCGAGAAAGAGGAACACGAGCTCAAGTCCCTCGCCGACGTCCTCACCCCCATCTTCCCCCTCTGAAATTAGCTCTACAACGTTAAGTCGCCACAGAGGCACCGAGAACACAGAGAAAAGCGCCAGAATGGGTTCAAGATGCCTGATGTCGCATTGTTCCTTCGAACGGATAAGCGAGAATGTGGCAGAATCTGAGCCTTTGTTCCTGTTTGCGTCTGTCTCGTTTTCCTCTGTGTCTCTGTGGCTACAGAGTTTGACGTTGTAGTGTTAGTGACAGTACGCTTTTTTCAAGCGATCCTGCTCGATCCCCGAATCAGCCGACGTTCTGAGCAGGACATCCTCCGCCCCTATGACGGCCACTCGCCACCTTCCTTCGTCCGCCGATGTACAAGGGAAGACAAGAGGCCCTTCCCTCTCATGGCCGCCCCTCTCCGCCGGACCAAATCACCTTGCCCTTCGCATCTACGCTCAGCGCGGCGCGAGGATTGCCCTTCTCATCGCTCAGGCTCAGCGCAGCACCGCCCTCATCCACGTTCAGCAAGGCGCGGAGCACGCCCTTCTCGTCCAACAGGTACAGTCTCGGCTGGCCGTCGCGCAAGCCCACGCACAGCGCGGCGCGGGGCTTTCCCTTCTCGTCCAGCAGGACCAGTCGCGGACCGCCCTCGCCCAAGCGCACGCTCAGCGTGGCGCGAGGATTGCCCTTCTCGTCGCCCAGGCTCAGCGCAGCACCCTCCTCACGGAAGTTCAGCAAGGCGCGGAGCACGCCCTTCTCGTCCAACAGGACCAGTCGCGGACCGCGCTTGGTCACGCCCAGCGTGGCGCGGAGCACGCCCTTCTCGTCCAACAGGAACAGTCCCGGACCGTCCTCACCCACCCCCAGCGCGGCGCGGATCTTCCCATGCTCATCCACAAGCTCGAACCTGCGGGCGCGGACGAGCTCGGGTACGCCCGTTGGGGACTCCGGACCGGAAGGAACCTCGGACTCTGTGCCACATCCTGGACACTTCGCTTTCTTGCCCGCTTTGTCCTCAGTTGCGCTCAGCTTCCTTCCGCACTCAAAACAAAACCACCTGACCTGTTCCATCGCTCGCTCCCCCTTCCATCCAAGAAGCCCTCCTTTTGCCGCTGCCATTCTCGCGTCACATGCGGCCTTGCCGCCGCTATTCTTGCCAGAACAGCCGCCCTCTGCAAGTGCATTCTTGCCGTTCCCATGCCGCCACAGCGCCAGGATCACAGCTAACAGCGTGCCTTGTGCCGCGCACAGAATCGCCCATAGGGATCACAACGCGTCTCGCAGGCCGCTCAGCCCGTCTGATTCGCCCTCAGAGGCCCGCACGCTCTTTGTGCCCCGCACGCTCGACGGCTCAGGCCACGAGTCAGCTCGCGGCAGGCTCCGCGCCCACTACGCACAGCAACGATAAGTATTGTTGCGCCGCACATGACAACAGTAAGGTACCCGGGCTGCACCTCCTTGTCAACACATCGGATCGGCGCTCGGCAGCGCAGCCCCGAGGCTATTCGCTGATTGCTGACGGCTGACCGCCTGCCCTGAGCCTGTCGAAGGGCTGACGGCTTGCCCGCCGGGGCGGCAGTGAGTAGTGAGTAGTGAGTAGTGAGCAGTGAGCAGTGAGCAGTGAGCAGTGAGCAGTGAGCAGTGAGCAGTGAGTAGCGAGCAGTCAAACGGAACGCAGCACCGGAAGGCTCGTGGCTGACCGCTGACTGCTGATTGCTGTCTGCCGGCCGCTCGACACTTGACGGGAGACCGTTTGTTGGTAGAATGCGGGGTGACCTGCGCGAGTTGGGTGCGTTTGCGCCCTATTCCGGCCCAACCCTGACCCAAGTTTGCACCTACTTTGGGCCTAGTTTGGCCCTAGATTGGTCAGTGCCGGCCAGGTCGCGGCGCGAGCCGATCTTCCCGTTGTTGCTGCCAAATTGACAGACCGGCTGGCGACCGCAAGGCAGGGCTGTCGGAATGGCAGGAGGCGCGGCGCAGGTTCTCTGGTGGGTTCTGGAAGGATTGTGAGCGGCGTGGGTCCGTGCACCGCGCTTGACGGCGCCGCCGGGCCGGCAAGGGGTCGAATCGGTGGAGGCGAACCGTTGCCGGCATAGTGTTTGCAGTTGACTTGACTCCCCGAAAAGGGGATGTTGTCCATTCGCCGGACCACGTGCCTAAACGCCAACGAATCTGAGGAGGGTTTGCGGCATGCCTGCAAAGCAGTTGATCTACTCTCAAGAGGCGCGCGAAAAGGTGCTGGCAGGGGCTACGAAGCTTGCCCGCGCCGTGAAGTGCACCCTCGGCCCGCGCGGGCGCATGGCCGTGCTCGACAAGGGCTACGGCGGCCCGAAGGTGACCAAGGACGGGGTCACGGTGGCCGAAGAGATCGAGCTTGTCGACAAGTACGAGAACCTCGGCGCGCAGTTGCTCAAGGAAGCCGCCTCCAAGACAGGCGAGGACGCCGGTGACGGCACAACCACGGCGGTCGTGCTCGCCGAAGCGCTCACCAAAGCGGGCATGAAGAACGTCGTGGCCGGCGCCGACGCGATGTCACTGCGCCGCGGGTTGGAGAAGGCCTGCGATGCCGTCGTCGCTTACCTCAAGAAGCGTAGCCGACCCGTCCGCGACTCGCGCGACATTGCCGCCATAGCCACCATCGCGGCCAACAACGACGCGGAGACCGGCAAGATGATCGCCGATGCCATGGAGCGCGTCGGCCGAACCGGGGTCATAACCGTCGAAGAAGGTCGCACCCTCGATAGCTCCGTTGACGTGGTGGAAGGCATGCAGTTCGACAGGGGCTACCTCTCCCCTCAGTTCGTCACCGACCCGGACACCATGGAATGCGTGCTCGAGGACTGCTACATCCTCATCTATGAGAAGAAGCTCTCGTCCGCCCAGAGCCTGATCCCACTTCTGGAGAAGATAAGCCAGAGGAAGAGGCCCCTGCTTGTGATAAGCGAGGACGTCGAGAGCGAGGCCCTTGCCACACTGGTGGTGAATAAACTTCGCGGCGTTCTGGACTGCGCCGCGGTGAAGGCCCCGGGATACGGCGACAGGCGCAAGGCCATGCTGGAGGACATCTCGATCCTCGCCGGCGGGAAGGCCGTCTTCGAGGCCCTCGGCACCAAGCTGGAAAACATCGAGCTGAGCGACCTCGGCCGCGCCCGCAAGGTTACGATCACCAGCGACGACACTACCATCGTGCAGGGCGCCGGCTCCCAGAAGGACATAAACGCGCGGTGCGAACAGATACGGCGCGAGGTAGAGGAGACCACGAGCGATTACGATCGCGAGAAGCTCCAGGAACGGCTGGCCAGGCTCACCAGGGGCGTGGCGCAGATCAGCGTGGGCGCTGCAACCGAGACCGAGATGAAGGAGAAGAAGGCCCGCGTCGACGACGCCCTGAACGCGACCAAGGCGGCGGTTGAGGAAGGCGTCGTGCCGGGCGGCGGGGTCACCCTGCTGCGGGCGATAAGCGCGCTCGACAAACTCAAGCTCGAAGGCGACGAGGCCGTGGCAGTAAACGTAATGCGGGAAGCCCTCAGGATGCCGCTGGTGACCATCGCCTCCAACGCGGGCATCGAAGGCGAGGTGGTTGCGCGCAAAGTGCTCGCCAACGACTCCGAGTCCTTCGGTTTTGACGCCGAACGTATGGATTATTGCAACTTATTGGAAAACGGCGTCATTGACTCCACCAAGGTGACGCGCTGCGCACTGCAGAACGCGGTGAGCGTAGCCGGCATACTGCTAACCACGGAGTGCCTCATCACCGAGGTCCCCAGGAAGAAGAAACCGGGGATGCCTCCTGGCGGAGGACCGGGCATGGGCGGTCCGGGTATGGGAGGCATGGGCGGCGGCATGGATATGATGTAGCGATGCCCACGGTAGAACGTCGAAGGTAAACCCACTCAAGCTCACACCTGTTAACATTCGGAGGTTGCTTCGCAGATGGCAAAAGCGGCGCAGAAAAAGCAGCAGAAGGCCAAGATCAGGCCGCTCGGTGATCGCATTGTGGTTGAGCCACTTGAAGAGGATGAGAAGACCACAGGCGGCATCTTCTTGCCCGATACGGCCAAGGAGAAGCCACACAGAGGCAGAGTGATCGCGGCAGGGCCGGGCAAGGTGCTCGACAGCGGTGAGACGGCGCCGATGAGCGTTTCGGCCGGTGACGTGATCCTGTTTGCGAAATACGGCGGCACCGAAGTGCAGGTCGAAGGCAAGGACCTGCTGATCATGCACGAGAGCGACGTTCTGGCGAAGGTTGACTGACGGCATCGCCGCAACTCGAGACACTTGAGCGCTTGAGGGCGTTCCTGAAGAGTTCACGTGCCAACAGGTTTCACCATCTTGGAGGAAGAAGATGGCGGCAAAGCAATTGATATTCAGTGACGAGGCCCGCAGGAAGATGCTCCAGGGCGTCCAGAAGCTGGCCAACGTGGTGAGAGTCACCATGGGCCCGACGGGGCGCAACGTGATCCTCCAGAAGAGCTATGGCGGCCCCAAAGTTACCAAGGACGGCGTCACCGTATCGAAAGAGATCGAACTGAAGGACAAGTTCGAGAACATGGGCGCCAAGATGCTCAACGAAGTTGCCAGCAAGACCAGCGACGATGCGGGCGACGGCACCACGACAGCAACGGTTCTGGCTGAGGAGATCTATCGCGAGGGCCTTAAGGCCATCGCAGCCGGGATGAACCCCATGGCCGTCAAGCGCGGCATAGACGCGGCCGTGCGCAGCGTCTTTGAGGAGCTGAAGGAGGCCAGCCGGCCCGTGAGGAGGAGAGAAGAGATCGCGCAGGTCGGCACCATCAGTGCCAACAACGACCCCGAGATCGGCAACCTGCTGGCCGACGCCGTGGAGAAGGTTGGCAAGGACGGCGTCATCACCGTGGAAGAGGGCAAAACCATCGACACGACGCTCGAATTCGTAGAGGGGATGCAGTTCGACAAGGGCTACCTCTCGCCCTACTTCATAACGAGCGCCGAGGACATGGAATGCGAGCTTGAGGACGCCTACATCCTGTTGCATGAGAAGAAGATAGGCAACCTGCGCGATCTGCTGCCCATCCTGGAGAAGGTTGCCGCATCGGCAAGGCCGCTGGTCATTGTGGCCGAAGACGTCGAGGGCGAGGCCCTCGCCGGGCTGGTGGTCAACAAGCTCCGCGGCGTGCTCCCTTGCTGCGCCGTCAAGGCGCCTGGATTCGGCGACCGCAGGAAGGCGATGCTTGGGGACGTGGCGGTGCTGACCGGCGGGCGCTTCATCAGTGAGGATCTCGGTGTGAAGCTCGAGAACCTCCAGCTTAGCGATCTCGGCCAGGCAAAGCGTGTTGTCATGACCAAGGACGACACCACCATCATCCAGGGAGCCGGCGCGACTCGGGACATCAAGGCCAGAATAGACCAGGTGCGCCGCCAGATCGAGGAGACCACGAGCGACTACGACCGTGAGAAGCTCCAGGAACGCCTGGCCAAGCTGAGCGGCGGTGTGGCCATCGTGCGTGTGGGTGCAGCCACGGAGGCTGAGATGGGCGAGAAGAAAGCCCGCGTTGAGGATGCGCTTCACGCCACCCGCGCTGCCGCCGAGGAAGGCATCGTCGTGGGAGGCGGATGCGCCCTGCTGCGCTGCAAGGACGCAGTGCGTAAGCGACGGGAGAAACTGCGCGGTGACGAGAAGATCGGCGCGGACATCATAGAGAAGGCCCTGGACGGACCCCTGGCCACGATCGCTGAGAACACCGGCCACAATGGCGCCGTGGTGGTCGCCGAGGTGCTGGAGCAGAAGAAGAACATGGGCTTCGACGCCATCACCGGCCGGTACGTCGACATGTTCCAGGCCGGCATCATCGATCCGACCAAGGTTGTGCGAACCGCTCTGCAAAACGCCGCCAGCATCGCAAGCCTCATGCTTACCACGGAGGTCATGGTGACCGAGGCCGAGGAGGCCGAGGAGGAAGAGGAGGAGTAAGGGGGTTCGATCCGCCGGGGAAAGGAAAAACCGGCGAGGGGAACCGTATCGCCTTCTCCCACGACCTCTGCGGCTGCGAAGGGCACGGCCAGCCTTCTGCGCCGAGGCAAAAGCCAGCGGAGCAGGTGATAGTTCGGCGCCGGGACGGTTCGTCATGGCACAGCGGGACTATTACGAGGTGCTCGGCGTGAGCCGAGACGCCTCCCAGGACGAAATCAAGCGCGCCTACCGCAAGCTGGCCTTCCAGTACCATCCGGACCGCAATCCCGGGGCCCCCGACGCCGCCGAAGCATTCAAGAAGGCAGCGCAGGCCTACGATGTGCTCGGCGATCCCCAAAACCGCCGTCTCTATGACATGTACGGCGAGGCCGGGCTGTCCGGCGCGGGGGTCCGAAACTTCTCGAGCGTCGCCGACATCTTCAGCGCCTTCGACGACATCTTCAGCGTCGGCATGTTCGACAGCTTCTTCGGCCGAGCAGCCTCCGAACGAGCCAGGCGCGGGCGCAGTCTGCGCATATCGCTGAGGGTGGAGTTGGAAGAGGTGGCCTCGGGAACGCAGGAGCTCGTCACGCTGCGCCGCGCCGAGCGGTGCGAGATCTGCGGCGGCACAGGCTGCAAACCGGGAGAGCAACCCGTCAGGTGCTCCTACTGCCGCGGATACGGGCAGGTGGAAAGCCGACAGGGCTTCTTTACAATGCGCACGACCTGTCCGCAGTGCCACGGCGCCGGAACCGTCATCAAGGACCCGTGCCGCCGTTGCAGCGGCACAGGCCTGATGGAGCGCGACGCCAACGTGGAGATCCTCGTGCCGGCCGGCGTAGAATCCGGCACGCGCATGCGCATCAGAGGCCAGGGCGAACTCGGGCACAGCGGGCAGCGCGGCGACCTCTACTGCGACATCGAGGTGGCGGAGCATCCCATCTTCCGCCGCAACGGCGCCGACTTGATCTGCGAGCTGCCCATCAGCTATTCGACGGCGGCGCTCGGAGGCGAGGTCGAGGCCCCACTGCTGGGCGGATACGTCCGGAACGTCAAGGTGCCTGCTGGCACGCAGAACGGAGACGTGCTACGTGTGCCGAGACACGGACTACCCTACCCGGGCAGCAGTGCGCGAGGCGACCTCCTGCTTCAAGTCTTCGTGGAAATCCCGAAGAAGCTGTCGGCCCGCCACAAGGAGCTGCTGCGCGAACTTGCCGTCATAGAAGATGCGGCCGCCATGGAGAAACGTAAGAGCTTTCTGAACCGCATCAAGCAATACGTCCACAGCATGACCCATCAACAGGAAAAGACGCCGTGACGCCCAATGACCTCTGCAAAGACCAAACGGACCTTCGCTGGTCAGCCAGCGCTTCGGCACCCGCTCTCGGAGGTGGCCATGAACCCGCAGGATGATCAATCCCGACAGGGCACCGAGCCGAGAGAGGAAGACTCCGGCCAGCCCCTGACCGACCGGACACAGCAGCCGGCCGAGGACGAACTGTCAGAAGGGGAGGAACAGGTCACCCTGGCCGAGGCCCCCGAGGGGACAGCCGTCATCATGTCGCTCGGAGAATACAAGGAACTCAAGGCTGCTGTGGAGGAACGCGATGATTACCTGGAGCGGCTCCGGCGCGCGACGGCCGACTACCAGAACCTGCAGAAGCGCATCGCCAAGCTCAGTGATTCGGCAATTCGTAGGGCAATCCGGGAATTCGCCTTGCAGGTGGTGCCCCTGGCGGACAGCCTGGCGCGGGCGCTGAGCGCCGTCGAACAGAGCGAGGGCGCCGGCAACTTCCCGGAAGTGCTTCGCCTGATAGAGAGGGAGTTCTATACGATCCTGGGCAACCTCGGCATAGAGCCGATAGAGGCCGTGGGCAAGCCTTTCGATCCCGCCTACCACGAGGCCGCCTTCCAGGAGCCCGCAGAGGGCGTCGAGCCGAACACTGTAGTCAGGGAGCTCAAGAAGGGATTCATCATGGGGGACCAGGTCATCCGTCCATCACAGGTAACCGTCGCCGCCCCGCCGGCGGACAGTCCCCAGTGACCGCGCTCGGCGGGCAGCAAGGACGGCGGCGGGGAGCGGGGTAAAGGCATGAGCGAGCAGGATTGGATTGCGCCGTGCCCAACGTGCGGCAAGAAGGTGGACTACCGCCGCCGGCGCGAGAACCCCTCCTTTCCGTTCTGTAGCGAGCGCTGCAAGCTCATTGACCTGGGCAAATGGCTCGACGAGGAGCACAGGATAGTGGAGCCCGCGCCCGGCGCATCAGCAGAGTCTGAGAGTGAAGGCAACAACGGGGGTGAGCAGCATTGACTCCCGCTGGTCGTGGGTTGACAACGCCCCGGAAGGTTTGTAAGCTTCAACAGCCGTTGGATGCGTCACGTGACCTGGTTCTGATGGTGAAAGCGAGGGAGCAGCTATGAGCACACGCAAAGGCGATTGGAGGGACCTGCTGGGCGCGCACTCGTTGGCTGTGGACGCCAAGAATCTGTGGATGGGGTTTGTCGGAGCATTGGGAGTTGTTCTGCTCATCGCCCTGTTCTCGACCGTCTACGGCGCTTTCTTCCCGGCGTCCCAGGTCAAGTCGCTTGGGGTCTTGTCCGGATCAAGCAGTGCAATCGTTCAGGGGGCCCAGGGACACTGGATCCTTCTGGATCCGACGAGAGGACTGGGTGGCGTCATAGTCGACGTCATGCCGCTGTTCAACGCGAACGTGCCAGGTGCGCCGAGGCCGCCGGGTGGCGTCATAGTCGATGTGATGCCGCTGTTCAACCCGTTCGCGGGCAACGTCGGACATTTCGTGCTGTCCCTCGTGTTCTACCTGTTGGTGCTGGGCATCTCGACCTACTACGGAGGGGTTATCTGCCGCGTGACGGCCCTGAAATACGGCCGGGACGAGATGCCGAGCCTGCGTGAAGCCACCGCCATGGTGCGGGACAAAAGGAAGTCCTATTACTTCTGCCCTGTAATCCCGTTGCTGCTCATTGTGTGCCTCGCACTGTTCAATATCGTACTCGGGCTCATAGGGTCCATCCCGGTTGTCGGCCCGTGGGTCATGATCCTGGCCAATATCTTCGCGGCGCTCAACACCGTGCTTCTGGCGTGCGTAATCGTGCTCGCAGTGTTAAGCTACGGCATGATGCTGCCGGCCTTGGGCATCGGGGGCAAGAGCGCATTCGAGGGTTTCAGCACCGCTTACGGCTACGTGCTGTGGGGGCTCAACCGCTTCATATGCTACACGGCTTTGGCCGCACTGCTGGGGGCGATCACGACGGCGGTGGCCGCCGCCCTGGTGGAGCTGTTCATCGGGCTGTTTGGCGCCTCGCTGGACATGGGGCTTGTGGGCAGCAGTAATGGCATAGTGGAGTACGGGATGGCGCTGATCGGGCGCGGCGTCGAGTTCTCGGGTCCGGGTGGTGGCGGGCTGCCGCTGGGCGGCAGGATCGCGGCCGTATGTTTCGCAGTGATCGTCTCCCTGGCGCGCTTTCTGGTCCTGGGCTACGCGTTCTCCTACTTCTATAGCGCCAACACCATCATCTGCCTGCTGATGCGCAAGCACGTGGATCGCATCGAGATCGACGAGATCTACAAGCACAAACCAGAGGAAGAGGAAGCGCCCACGCCTCCGCAGGGCGGCGAGGCATCCAGTGAGGGAGCACCGCAGGAGACACAGGGCGCCGAACCTGCCGAACCGGCTGAGGGAGAAGGGGAAGAGCCTGAAGACACAGGGGTCGAGTGAGCCGCCGAAGTGCGTGGGTCCATTGCGTGCGAGCCGAGGGAGCCGTTGGTTGAGCGGCTCCCTTTTTTGTTCTGACTGCGCGGGTGCCGAGCGGGTTGGGCGTCTGCTTCGTCGGCCGCAGAGCGGCATGTGAGGCCCACGATGAACCGGCCGGGCAATCAGCGGGAGGAAGATGCCCCACGCTTTGTCTGCGATGCCATGCTTGGAGGCTTGGCCCGCTGGCTCAGGGCGGCTGGCTACAGCGCGGAGTTCAACGTTCGCGCCGCGGACGGCGAGATAGTGCGCAAGTCCGTAGAGGAAGCCAAGATACTGGTGACCAGCGACTCCGGCATCATGGAGCGCTACGCAGTTGAGGAGGGCCTGGCACGCACCATTTTCATCCCGCCGGGGTTGTCGGTGGTGGCTCAACTTGCGCGCGTCCTGGGCGAGCTCGGCCTGACTCTGCGGCCCTCGCGCTGCATGGACTGCAACGGCACACTCAGGCCCACTGCGCTGGACGAGGTCGCTGAGGACGTCCCGGACAAGGTCCGCCGGTGGTGTGACAGGTTTTTCGTGTGCGAAGGCTGTGGCAAGGTGCTGTGGCACGGCACGCACTGGTTGAGTATCAGCTCCCGTCTCCTCCAGGCCCAGCAGCAGGCGGAGAGCCTTCGGAAGGGCCAGTGAGTTGGGGCGCCATGATTACCGAGCTGGTTTCACTTGCGGGCGGCGGCCGCTTTACGACAAAATACACCTTTTGCAGGCCTCGTTGCGCCATTCTGGGACCGCCGTCCCAGGTGCGTGCGGTGTGCCCTTTGCTGAGAACGCGTGGAAAGCCTCCCTACATGGGACTCACCCCCGGCGACGCAGAACCGGATGACGCCTCAGAGCAGATGAACCGCCAGGCAGAGAATCTCCAGAAGGAGATCGAGAGCCTGGCCGCTCAGCTTGCGGGCGCCAGGGAGCTTATCTCTCAGCTCAACGAGCGTCTGCGCGTGCAGAGCGCCGAACTGCGCAGAGAAAGCCAGGTCCAGGCGCGAATGCGGGCTGTGTCCAAGCGGCTCGAACGCCAAGCCTTGATGCTGAAGCACGACAACGCTGTGGCGCGAAAGCTCCAGAAGGGCCTGCGCCCGCCGTCGACTGCGGACTTCGAGGGCATCCAGTTTGCCGTCGAAACGATACCCGGCGAAAGAGTGAGCGGGGATTTCTACGACATCATCAGAATCTCCGACAGCTGTGTGGGGCTCCTCATCGCCGGCGTGAGTGGATACGGCCTGGCGGCCGCCGTCGTCATGGCCCAGGCGCGCATGGCCTTCCGCACCTTCGCCACCATGGAGTCAAGCCCAAAGGCAATCCTGGAGAGGGTCAACGACAGCCTCCTGGAGGAGACCCTTGCCGGCCACCACCTCACGGCGTTTATGGGGTTGCTGGACACGGAGATGCTGACTTTCCAGTACGTCAACGCGTCCCACTGTCCCGCGTATCTGATCCACGAGGGCGACGTAACGCCCCTGGATACCGAGGGGCTATTCGTGGGCATGTTCGACGACCCCAGGTACGAGCAGAAGAGCATCCAGCTTGAAAGAAACGATAAGCTACTTCTGTTCACCGATTGGCTCGTGCGGCTGTTCGACGGCGAGGCATGGGACAGGGCGCGCAGCAAGCTTGAGGATTACCTTCGAGAGAGCTCGGATTCCCCCATTCACAAGCTGATCCAGAGGCTGTCGGAAGTGGTCATCCGGGAGAGTTCAGCCGATGTGGCCATGCTCGGCATTGAGCTGCTCCGTAGCAAGGCACGCCACAAGAAGATCAGCATCTACAGCGTCCCCATGGAGGTCCTGCGCGTGGAGAACATGGTTCTCCCCGCCGTCTCCGCAAAGGGTTACGGCGAGCGGGCGCTGTTCGCCATCAGGCTTGCCCTGGAAGAGGCCGTTAGCAACGCCATCCAACACGGCAATAAGCTGGACAACACCAAGAAAGTGACGGTGGACTTCACCCTGGATGACGACAAGGTTGTTATGGCAGTGACCGATCAAGGCGAAGGATTCGACCCCAGTTCACTGCCCGATCCGACCCTGGACGAGAACCTTGAGGCCACAAGCGGGCGTGGCATTGCGCTGATGAAGGCCTACATGGACTCAGTGGAGTTCAACGAGAAGGCCAACAAGGTCACAATGACCAAGCTGGCCCCGTGGCATACCCCCAAAACCCCGGAGCAGCGAGCCGAGCCGAAGAAATGAGCATCGAGTCCCAGCCGGATCGTCCGCTCAGGATTGAGACCAAGAAGATGGGGGACGCCGTCGTCCTGCGCCTATCCGGTCACGTCGACGAGTTCGGCGCAGACGCCCTGAGCACCGTTCTGGACGAGACCATGGAAGGCGGCAACCTAAGGATCGTGGTCGATCTCACCGACGTTCTGTTCATGAGTTCCACGGGCCTCGGACAGATCATGAGGACCTACCGGACTGTGAAAGCGGGCGACGGGTATATCAAGATAGTTAACCCACAGCCCCTCATTGCTGATCTTTTCACTATCACGAAGCTCAACAAGCTCCTGGATATCTACCCCACCGTCGACGACGCCCTCCAGGACGCGTAGCGGCCCTCCGAATGCATTCCCCCCGGCAATAGGCAACCTGCGGCCGACTACCCCTCCGGTTGTGGCGCCTCTTTGAGCGAACGCGAAGCCGCAGCAAGTTGCCCCAGTCCCAACCCCTCACGCCAGAGGAATCCCAGTCCTACGAGGGTGATGGGCAGCACGTTGACCAACCACATCAGCAGCGCAAACGCCATAGCCTCCCCGCCCGCGGCATGGAAGCCCATCGCGGCGACGGTCGCCGCCAGGTGGAACGACCCCGCGAAAGCCGGGAGCTGCGGAGGCGCAACGGCTACCGCGACGGCAATGCCTACAAAGAAGGCTCCCGCCAATCCTATGTCAACGCCAAGACCACGCGCCAAGGCGTAATTGCTCAGCCCCTGCGCCACCCAGATCCCCAGCGAATAGGCCGCCGCCACCAGGGCGCCCTTCCAGCTCTTTATGAAGCCCATCGCGTCAACCACGGCGTGCATGAATCTGTTGGCGCTCCCCCGCAACGACGCAGGCAGAACTCTCGTACATGACTCGCCCAGTCTGAGCAGCGGCGCTGGAAAAAACACCAGCGCAACCAGCCCAACGCATCCGGCTGCGGCCATGGCGGCGAACAGCATGCCCCGCTTCCATATGTGCCCCGCGGTAACGTCCTCCCCAGTGCCCTGTTCCGTCGCCGTCCCGCCGAGTTCCCCGGACATCTCAGTGGGCGCTGCAAGGCGGGCCCCCTGGAAGCCGCGGGGGACATAGGTCCCCATCATAAACCAGGTGATGATCAGCAGAAGCGAGAGACCTATCAGGTCGAAGATACGCTCCAGGCCGGCAGCGGTCGCGAGCGCATGAGCAAATCCTACACCTTCCTTGCGGTGCAGCACGTAGGGTCGGATGATCTCCCCCACTCGAAACGGAAGGACGCAATTGGCCATGAAACCGATGCACGTTGCACTCGTCACGCTCAACTTGCGCACGCGCTTGATGGGGCGCAGGAACAACTGCCACCGGACCACGCGGAAGTAGTAAAGAACACCGAGAAAGCCGATCGCCGGAATGAGGCATAGATAGTTGGCGCGTTGGAAGGTCTCAACGACCTGCGACCACTGCCGGACCAGCGGCGGCACGAAGAGGCATAGAGAGAGCGCGGTCACCACGACCCCTACACCTATGAGAAGCGCCTTTTTCAGCCGCAGCTTCATGACAAGTTCAAACCCCGCATCCGTAGGATAGGGAGTGCCGAACTTCGCGTGGCAGTGCCACACCGTTGGCGAGAGTGTAGCGTACCGGAAGGGACACTTGCAAAAGCTGGCCTGTGCAAACGCATTTGCCAGATCGCCTATTTTCGAGTTATCAAGTAGTGGCAATATCCAAGAGCGGCGCAGGGACGTTTTGCGTGGAGCGAACTGATTCGGAGCTGGGTAATCCAATGGGTCACGTAAGTGACGGAGGTTCCGCAGGGGAAAGCTGGCTCCCAGGCCTACTCAGGCCGCTCTGTCAGGGGTGTTCAGAGAGATTTCATGTCGCAAATGGGCGATCAAGGACCTCTTCTACTATAGACCTATAGACGCCATTCCCGGGGAGAACGGTCAGTGACACCGGACGGACAGATAGTTGAGCGCGTAAGACGCGGCGAAACACAGGCGTACGGGACGCTAATAGACCGCTACGAGCGCATGGTGTTTGGAATGGTCCTTTCTATAATCCGGGATTGGCACGAAGCCGAGGATGTCACGCAAGAAGTATTTGTTCAGGGCTACCGAAAGCTAAGCCTCCTGCGCGATGGTTCTCGGTTTCCGTCCTGGCTTATGAGGATCGCCCGCCGAGAAGCCGTCCGGGCCGCAAAGCAGCAACGACGCGACCGGGAGCTGGAGATGGCGGCCGCAGCAAACGCGCCTGATGCCGACTGCCAGGGCTCCTTGCTGGACGAACAGACGGCGCACCTCCTGCGACAAGTGCAGAGTCTTCCAATGCACGAGCGGTTGGTGATCTCAATGCATTACTTCGACGGCCACACGGTACGGGAGATTGCGGAAACGACCGGGCGACCCGTTGGCACAGTAACCAAGCAGCTGTCCCGTGCTACCGAGCGCCTTCGGAAAACCCTGTGATAGGAGAAATGGGGATGAGCGATCAAACACAGGTCTGCGGCGCACTGACGGACCTCGGCAGGTGTCTGCGTCAGACGCCCTCTGTGAAGGATTCTGTCATGCGACGAATCATCGAGACTGGTGGAACCTTACAGGCTGTGCCGGCGACGTGGTACCGAAGCAGGCTGGCGAAGGCGGTTGTCAGCCTTGTAGTGTTTCTGCTGGTGGCGCTGGCCTTGTGGAGCGTCATGGAAGGCGATGGCGCCGGCAAGGCATTTGCGGCCGCGATGGACGGCGTGCGAAACGCCAGAACCTTCTCGTGCAAGCAGATTTTTTACGCAAGAAACGGCCAGCAGATGACCATGTCGTTCATGTTCAAGGAACCTGACCTGGAGCGTGTTGCGTTGCTAGATGACGCGTCGAACGCCACGGAGGTCCAGATCACCGATTACGGGCAAGGCAGACAGCTCGTCCTCAACCCAAAGGAGATGGTTGCATCGCTGATGGATATAAGTGGCGAGTATGACGTGGCCCCAGACACAGGCGAGCTGAAGCTCTCGCGACTTGACACGGGTATGCGCGATAGGCTGATGTCGCTGCGCGCAGGTGTAGTCGAGGACCTTGGTCCTACCGAACTCGACGTGCGCTCGGTTCGATTGCTCCAGTCCCAGCGGGAGAACCGGTTGGTCAAGGTATGGATCGATCCGCAGACGGGCTTGCCGTTACAGATCGAACTTAACCTGCCTGAGTATGGGCAACGTTGGGTGTATACGTCGATCAAGATTGATGAGGAACTGGATAACAACCTGTTCAGTCTTCACGTGCCTGACGGCTACCGTCTCTGGAGCGGCGGGCTGTTCAAGCCGACAGCGGATGATAAAGAGCAACTGTTTGCGAAGATGCGTTATCTGATTTTGCCGTGCATCCGATACGCGCAGGCGCACGACAACCAGTTTCCCGAACAGCTGGCGGATTTGTACGCTGTGGGTATCACGCATCAGGTAATCCGAGAAGTACTCGCAGCGCCCGGTCGCCCCGATGGGCCCGCTGTAATTCGGTACCGTCAGCCGCGTGGAAAAGGGTATTCGGGATCGGAGGTCGTGCTGTACGAGAGCTTTGACCAATGGCCAGCAGTTGGTGTAGCCGCCTGTTTCGCTGATGGACACTGCGAGGTGATTGCCGACCAGAAGCTTTTTGAGGAACTGGTGCGGTAGCTCCGTCCCTTCCGGAAGCTCCATCCTCCAGCCGGACTGCCGACTCGGCCCGGCGTAGCGTGGTGGCCTCAGTGCTGGAAGCAGGCCTATTGGGGGTGGCTTAGGGCTGCAAACCGAGCAAAAATGGATGAGGCTGCCAGAGCTTCGGCGACGATGGCTAAGTGCAGGCGTCAGGATACACGCAGGCGGTGGCGTCGCCACGCCCCAGGCATAATTGGAGGCCCGCGAGTCCGACCTCGACTCCCGGGCCTCCCTGATACTCGGTGCGGCGCGACAAGCCGCGCGGCGCCCTACGTCTTCTGCACGGCCGCCGTGATCGTAGGACGGCTCTTCGCCGAGGCCAGCTTGCCCACGATTTCGTCTTCGAGTTCGATGGAGATCTGCGCCGCCGCCAGCCTGGCCACTGGCACCCTGAACGGCGAGCATGACACGTAGTCCATCCCCACGCGATAGCAGAACTTCACCGATTCGGGATCCCCGCCGTGCTCGCCGCAGATGCCGATCTTCAAGTCAGGGCGGACCTTGCGACCTCGTTCCACGCCCATCGCCACCAATTGCCCGACGCCGCTCTGGTCCAGAGACTGGAACGGGTCCTTCGGCAGGATCTCCCTGTCCACGTATTCCGGCACGAAGGTGCCGACGTCGTCCCTGCTGAACCCGAAGCACATCTGCGTCAGGTCGTTCGTGCCGAAGCTGAAGAACTCGGCGTACTTGGCCACCTCGTCTGCGATCAGGGCGGCCCTCGGCACCTCGATCATCGTGCCTATCTTGTAATGTATGTCCGCCCCGCTGTCGGCAAGCACCTCCCTGCAGACCTCGTCTGCTGCATCTCTGGTGATGCGCAGTTCCTCGGCCGCGCCGACCAGCGGGATCATGATTTCCGGTTCGACATTGATGCCCTTCTTGGCGCACGCGACGGCCGCCTCCATGATGGCGCGCACCTGCATGTTGTAGATGTCGGGATACGTGATGCCCAGCCGGCACCCGCGGTGACCCAGCATAGGGTTGAGCTCTTTCAGGGAATCCACGCGGGCGGCGATCTCCTTGCGCTCCATGCCCATCTGCTTGCCGAGTTCCGCCTGGATCTTGGGATCATGGGGCAGGAATTCGTGCAGCGGCGGGTCGAGCAGCCTGATCGTTACGGGCAGGCCGTTCATAACCTCGAAGATTCCCTCGAAGTCCTTGCGCTGCTCGGGCAGCAGTTTCGCCAGCGCCGTGTCCAGCAATCTCTTCGGCCCTGCAAGCTGGTTCTGGATTTCCTTGATTCGCTGCTCGATCAGCTTCTTTTCGCTGCCGGCCGCCTGGCTGAGGGCCACCTCCTGGGCTCTGAGCAAGGCCGTCAGTCGGCGCACGTCCGGCGCGCTCAGCATCATCTGCCGCACGTAGCTGATGCGCGTTTCCTCGAAGAACATATGCTCTGTGCGGCACAGCCCGATGCCCTCCGCGCCGAACTCGACAGCCTGACGCGCGTCTTTGGGCGTGTCGGCGTTGGTCCTAACACCCATCTTTCGGTACTGGTCCGCCCATTCGATGAGGGTGCCGAACGCTCCGGTTAGGCTGGCATCCACGAGCCCGATCGGGCCGTCGAAGACCTGTCCCGTGGAGCCGTCCAGCGAGATGACGTCGCCTTCCTTGTACTGCCTGCCGGCGATGGAGACGGTCTTCGCGTCTTCGTCCGGCTCAACGGCTCCGCAGCCCGCAACGCAGCACTTGCCCATCCCTCGGGCAACGACGGCGGCGTGGCTGGTCATGCCGCCGCGGGCAGTCAGGATGCCGACCGCCACGGCCATGCCGCCGATGTCCTCGGGGCTTGTCTCCTCGCGCACCAGGATGATGCTGGCCGGATTATCCTTCTTGTGCTCCGCCGCGGCCATCTCTTCGGCGTCGTCAGCCCTCAGAGCGATCTTGCCGACCGCCGCTCCCGGCGAGGCCGGCAAACCGCGAGCCAGCTCCCGCCCTTCGGACTCGGCTTTCGCCTTTTCGCTGGCGTCGAACTGCTTGTGCAGCATCTGTTCGAGCTGCGCCGGGTTCACGCGCAGCACTGCGCCTTTCCTATCTATGAGACCTTCCTCGGCCATGTCCACGGCGATCTTCACGGCCGCGGCGGCGGTGCGCTTGCCCCTGCGGGTTTGAAGCATGTAGAGCGTGCCCTGCTGGCCGGTGAACTCAAAGTCCTGCATGTCGGTGTAGTGGGACTCCAGCTTGTCCTTGATCTCGACAAGCTGGTTGTACATCCCGCTGTAAAGCTTCTTTGCTTCGGCCGCGGAGATCTCGGCATCATCGAACTCGGACAGGTCTTCCTTCGGAAGCTCCTTGACGCTCTTTGGGGTGCGGATGCCGGCCACCACGTCCTCACCCTGGGCGTTGACAAGGTACTCTCCGTACAGCTCGTTGTCGCCGGTTGCGGGGTCGCGGGTGAATCCCACGCCTGTGAAGCTGGTGTGGCCCATGTTGCCAAAGACCATGGTCTGCACGTTCACGGCCGTCCCCAGGAGGCCTTTGATTTCATGTATCTCCCGGTAGCGCACCGCCTGGGGGTTATTCCATGAGCCGAACACGGCGTTAATGGCGCGGCGCAACTGCTCCATGGGCTCTTGCGGGAAATCCTCACCGGTGTTCTTTCGGTAGACTTCCTTGAAACTGCTGACGATTTCCTTGAACTGCTGGGCGCCCATCTGGCTGTCGAACTTGACCCCGGCCTTCTTTCTTTCCTCGGTGAGGTAGCGCTCGAACTCCTTGTTAGTGATGTTCATGGCGACGTTGCCGAACATCTGGATGAAGCGGCGGTAGCAGTCCCACGCGAACCTCTCGTCGCCGCTCTGCTTCGCAAGGCCTACGACGGCGGCGTCATTAAGCCCCAGGTTCAGGATCGTGTCCATCATGCCCGGCATGCTAGCCGCCGCGCCGCTCCGCACGCTGACCATCAGGGGGTTCGTCTTGTCGCCAAACTTGCGCTTGGTCACGCCTTCCAGCGTTCTCAGGTTCTGTGCGACCTGCTCCTCGAGGCCTTCAGGCCACTCGTGGGTGGTCTGATACTCCCTACAGGCTTCCGTCGTGATGGTGAAACCGGGAGGCACGGGGAGGTCAACGTTGGCCATCTCAGCAAGGTCGGCGCCTTTTCCGCCAAGCAGCCATCTGAGTTTCGTGGACCCCTCGGCCCCGCCCTGCTGGAAGAAGTAGACCATCTTCTTACGCTCTACGCTCATTCAAACTGCTCCTTTCGTACGGCGTGCCGATGATTGGCTTACCCTCCGCGAGACCGATTCGCTCGCACCAATACAGCCGACTCATTCCGCCCGGATCTTTCGGGTTAAGCCATGGGAAGGAAGCGCAGCGGCTCTTCAGGGCGTGCAACCCGCGCTGTCTCGATAAGCTATCACGGGCTTGGGGGCGAGTTCAAGTGGATTCGGTCGGAGTCCCTGCCTCCGCTCACTAGTCCCCCCAGCGGTAGCGGAGGATGCACCAGAGCGCCTTGACTCCGTCCTTCCAGCCGATCTTCTTGCCCTCCTCGTAGGTGCGCCCGTAATACGAGATGGGGACCTCATAGACGCGCCATTTGCGCCGGGCGATCTTCTGAGTCAGCTCTATCTCGATCCCGAAGCCCTTTTCCTTCAGCTCCAGATCCTGGACAACCTCCCGCCGGAAAACCTTGTAACATGTCTCCACGTCAGACAGATTGAGGTTGCTGAACACATTGGACATGAGGGTTATGAACCGATTGCCCAAGTAGTGCCAGAAGTAGAGCACCCTGTGCGGCCCACCCATAAAGCGGGAGCCGTACACGACGTCCGCATTGTCGTCGAGTATGGGCTGGATCAACTGCTCGTACTGCTTTGGATTGTATTCGAGGTCGGCGTCCTGAATCAGAACGATTCGGCCGCGCGCCTCGCGCATGCCGGTGCACACGGCAGCCCCTTTCCCAGCGTTCGCCTCGTGGCGCCTCAGCCTCAGGTTCTCATAGTCGAGCCTCTCCACCGCTTCCGCAGTGCCGTCGGTTGAGCCGTCATCCACCACTATCACCTCTTTGTCAAGAGGGCTCGCCATGACCCGCCGCAGTATCTCGCGTATGGTCGCGATCTCGTTGTAGGCAGGCACCAGGACCGAAAGAAGCGGCTGGCCCTCCCCCGCCTTATGCTCATCCGGAGGTTTGTTCTGAGACGTCCGCTCGCTCATCGCTTCCCCTCAAGGCGGCATGCTGCACAGGCTCTGACCGGGCCCCGGCCCTCGCGACATTCCGTGACGGCACGCACAAAGCCAATCGTCAAAGCAGCGCGGTGCTGAAGTATCGCTCGGCGCGATCCGGCAGGACCGTGGCAATGTTGCCCTCAATCGTGCGGGCGAGCTGGCGCGCCGCCCACACGTTGGCGCCGGCAGAGATACCCACCAGCAAGCCATAATCGCGGCCCAGTTGCCGCGTGGTCTCTATGGCATCTTCGTCTGTCACTTCGACGACATCGTCCACAAGCGACACATCCAGGACGGCCGGCACAAAGCCGTCGCCGATGCCTTGAATCTGGTGCAAGCCAGGCTCGTGACCAAGCAGGGCGGCGACGTTCTTGGGTTCAACGGCCACGACCTTGACGTCGTGCTTGTTCTCCTTGAGAAACTTGCCAACCCCCTGAAGGGTGCCGCCGCTGCCCACGCCAGCCACAAAGCACGCGATGTCTCCCCTCATCTGTCGCCACAGCTCGTGCGCAGTCTCCTCGTAGTGCACGCGGGGATTGTCGGGATTCTCGAACTGCTGGGGCACGTAGATACGGGGATCGTCGGCCGCCATCCGGCGCACATGCTCCACCGCGCCAGCGATGCCGTCCTTGTCCGGGGTCAGCACGAGTTCTGCACCGAGCGCGCGGATCAGCTTCTTGCGCTCCTCGCTCATGCCTTCCGGCATGACGATGCGCACCCGGTAGCCCTTCAACCGGCCAACCAGCGCAACGCCGATGCCCGTGTTTCCCGAACTCGGTTCCACGATGATAGCGCCCGGCCTCAGGCGCCCATCGCGCTCGGCGCCTTCTATCATCGCCAAGGCGACGCGGTCCTTGATGCTGCCGCCGGGGTTGAGGAACTCCGCCTTGGCATAGATGTTCTCGTTTCTTAACCTTATCAGCGGGGTGTTGCCGATGAGGTCGAGGACGTTGTCGGTAACCACCATCCCATTACCTCTCATCTGTCTCCAGAGCCGGCCGGCTGGTCGCCCGCAACCCGACCCTTGCGCAGGCGACGAGCAGAGTGCGCCCTGGCATGTTTATACCACACTGAGCGGCCCGCGTCACCTCACCGCAGCCACAAGACTGCCTGGCCGGGCACGGGCGGTTGAGTTTTTCTCCTCTGCCAGCTATAATGCGCGACGTTCAGCATACGCCGGTCCGCGCACCGGCTTTCCTCCCCGGCAGCGTGACTCCGTTGGATTCCAGTGATATGACGGATCGGAGAGTTCAGATAGTCCCATCACACCGGGTGCAGTCCATCGGCGCCTATGCGTTTGCCGAGGTGGACCGAGAGGTGGAAAGACTGCGCGCCAGTGGCATTGAACCGATAGACTTCGGCGTGGGCGACCCGACCATTCCCCCGCCGACCATCGTGCGCGAGGCCACCAAGAGCGGCATTGAGAAGCATAAGTGTGCGGGGTATCCGAGCTACATCGGCATGCCGGAATTCCGGGAAGCTGTCGCAGCCTGGACGGAGCGAAGGTTCGGCGTCAAGCTGGATCCTGAGCGGGAGATCACGTCCACGATTGGGACCAAGGAAGCTGTCTTCAACTTCGCCGAGGCGTTCGTGGACCCGGGTGACGTTGTCATTGTGCCGACGCCCGGCTATCCCCCCTACACGCGCGGGACGCTCTTCGCAGAGGGAAGGGTCCACTATGTGCCGGTGCTGCCGGAGAATGACTTCCTGATAGACCTTGACGCGATACCGGAATCGGTCGCACGCGCGGCCAGAATCATGTGGATCAACTACCCAAACAGTCCGTCCGGCGCCGTCGCGACACGGGCGTTCCTGGAGGCCGTGGTCGAGTTCGGACAAAAGCACAACGTTATCATCGCCTCCGACGAGGCATACAGCGAGATCTACTACACTGACGAGCCACCCATGAGCCTGCTGGAGGTGAGCCGCGAAGGGGTCGTTGTCTTCCAGAGCCTCTCCAAACGCAGCGCCATGACCGGCTACCGGGTAGGTTGGGTGGCAGGTGACGAAAGGATAGTTGCGACCTTCAAGAAAGTAAAGACAAACATTGACAGCGGCACCCCCAATTTCATCCAGGAGGGGGCCATCGCGGCCCTGAGCGACGAGGAGCACGTGCGCGTCAGTCGCGCCGAGTACGCGCGCAAGCGTGACCTTCTGGCCGATGCGCTTGTCGCGAGCGGCCTGACCGACTGCCGGCCGGCCGCCACCATCTACCTGTGGCAGCGCGTCCCGAACGGTTATTCGAGCGTGGACTTTGCCACGCGACTGCTGGAGCCAGGGGTCGCTGTCGTGACCACACCCGGCGCCTGGATAAGCGAGCAGACTGAGTCAGGCATCAATCCGGGCGAGGGATTCGTGCGGTTCGCATTCGTGCCAAGCATCGAGGACACCCTGAAGGCGGCTGAAAGGATACGCACGGCCAGTTGGTAAGCTCTTGCATTCTTGCCTGATGAGCCATGACTGAGAAGACAAACAGTGGGCGCAAGACGGTTTTCAGCGGCATCCAGCCCAGCGGACTGATTCACATCGGCAACTACCTCGGCGCCATCCGCAACTGGGTCGCGATGCTCGACGACTACGACTGCATCTTCTGCGTGGTGGACCTCCACGCCATGACGGTGCCGTACGAGCCGGCTGAGATGATGGGCAGGATCCGCGACGCACTCGTGGTGAACATGGCGGCGGGGCTGGACCCCGAGAGGTGCACGCTGTTCGTACAGAGCCATGTGCCGGAGCACGCTGAGCTGTCCTGGATACTGGCCACGTGCACGCAGTACGGCGAGTTGAGCCGCATGACCCAGTTCAAAGAGAAGAGCGAGCAGCACAGGGAATTCGTGAACTGCGGGCTCTTCACCTACCCCGTGCTCATGGCAGCGGACATTCTGCTGTACAAGGCCGAGGTAGTGCCGATAGGCGAGGACCAGACTCAGCACCTGGAGTTCGCACGCGAAGTCTGCCGCGCATTCAACAAACGGTTTGGGGACACATTCCCTGAGCCGCAGCCCCGTTACACCCACGTCCGGCGGCTTATGGGGTTGGACGGCAAAGCCAAGATGAGCAAGAGCCTCAACAACGATCTCGGCCTGCTTGCAGAGCCCACCGAAATCCGCTCACTGCTGAGAACCGCCGCAACCGATCCGGCGCGTGTGAAACGAACCGACCCGGGTACCCCCGAGATATGCAACATCCACACCATGCATCTGGGCTTCTCGCCCGCCGAGGACGTAGCGTGGTGCGAGGAGGGTTGCCGCACTGCCGGCATCGGCTGTATTGAGTGCAAGATGCGCCTGGCCGACAACATGATCCGCGAACTCGCCCCCATCAGAGAGAAGTACGACCGCTACACGGCGGACCCGGACTACGTGGAGGACGTCATCCGACAGGGGGCCACGCGATGCAGGGAGCGCGCGGCGGAAACGATGGACGAGGTGCGCCGAAAGGTAGGCATCCGATAGTCAAGCCCATGCCGGCAAGGAGTCAAGGGGAGAGCACGGACATCCCGGTGTGCGAGAGCAGGAGGCTACTGTGCGCCTTCGTCGGGCCGCAAGGGGCCTAAGGTCTCGTCGGAGACACCAGGCACTGCAATGCCCTCTGCCTCCGCCTCCTTGGCCGCCTCGGCAATGGCAGTGCGCACCGCCGGCGAGAGGAGCTTCTCGCGCAGGCCGGAGTCACTGAGCAACTTGCGGATCTTCTCGTTACCGGCGATCTCCAGGAGCCGTGCCGGATCGTTGGTCTTCGCTGCCTCATCAATCTCCGCCATGAGCCCCTCGTCCGTCACCACGTCCCGGACGGCGGGGTCGTTGAACAGCTCCCGTATCTCCGGCCGCTCGCTCAGCTTTTCCATAGCCTCCGGGTTCGAGTGCACGATGCGCGCGAACTTCAGGGAATCCGTGATGAGGAGACGGTCAGCGGGATTGTGCCCGGTGATCCAGGTGCGGAAGTAGGAAGAACCGGCCGCCTTCACCAACGGACTCTGGGAATCCGGCAGAGCCTTGTAGGCCGCATCCGCCACGCAAAGCAGGCTGAGCGCAAGGACCATCCCGAACAGAAGCCCGGCCAGGGCACCAAGGTTGCGGTTCCACGGTCGGAGTACCCCTTGTCGCGTCCGGCCAAACCTCTTGTCGGCAAGTCTCACAGCGATGGACAGCGACACAAACACCACAACGCCCCCGATCACCCGACCGACCATGTAGGCCATGCCGGAGGACATCTCGCGCCACTTCAGCACCATCGCGGCGAGCGGCCCGCCAAGAACAGCGCTCGCCAGGTACGCGGCCGCTACAGCCCCCACTGACAACGCCTGCCGCAGTATGCCCCTCAGGAAGCCGACCAACGTAAAGGCCACAACCAGTGCCACCACCAGAAAATCCACCATCCCCGAGCTCCAATGAACAAGCAACGCGTGCCGACTGCGTCCTTCTTATACCACACACGGCTCCGCGTTTTCATTTAAACGCGCTGAGATGCGCGGCTGCGCCAAATGTTTGACGACGCCCTCAACACGGGATATATTCGACTTCCGCCGTGATTACATGCTGTCGCGTTGGCGTCCATGGGGGCAAAGACGTGCAGGCGCGGCTTTTCGCGGAAAGGAGCAGGACAATGGCAGAAGAGGTGAAGCAGTTCTATGCCGAGTTCAAGAAGAGCATCGGGCAAATGCAGAAGGAGACGCCAGATACCATCGGCGGCTTTGGGACGCTGTTCAAAAGCGTGATGGGCGAAGGAACCCTCACTGTGGCCGAGAAGGAATGCGTGGCGGTCGGGATCGCGGTGGCGCTCCAGTGCACCCCTTGCATCAGACTGCACGTGCAGAAGGCGCTGGACGCAGGCGTGAGCAGGGCTCAGATTCTGGAAGCGGCCTCAGTGGCCGTCATGATGAGCGGCGGGCCTGGTTACACCCACGTGCCGGTAGTGCTCAACGCGCTCGACGCTCTCGGCGCCGAATAGGCGGCCGCTGCCCTGGCAATTGGCACTTCCCGAGCGATTGACCGGCCGGCCGGCGCGACTGCTCACCGCCCCCTACCGAATGCTGACCTCCTTGCCCTTTTCGGCGCTCCTGTAAAGTCCGTCCAGGATCTTCTGAACCGCCACGCCCGCCTCGCCCGGCGCCTCCGTATCGGCCTCGCCGCGCACATAGGCAATCCAGTTCTCGATCTTACGCTGCATAGACTCCCAGGCCCCGACATAGGCCAGCTCGACGTTCACCATCAGTCCCGCCTCGTCCCGGAACACCTTCGGCGGGCTGTAGGTGAACCCGCCCTTCTCGCCCATAATCTGCACGTTGAAAACGTCCTGCTCGATGTACGCGACAAAACTCGACTCGACGGACATGACCGCGCCATTCGCGAAGCGGACGAACCCCACGGCGAGATCCTCCACAGTGTATGTCTTGTGATCCCAGTTGCCCCAGGCGCAAAGGACGTCGGACGGCTTGTTGCCGAGATAGGTGAATGCGGCGGCACTCGCTGCGACGGCGTCGGGGGAGCCTATCAAGTAGTGGGCGAGTTCGATCATGTGAACCCCTATGTCAATCAGTGCTCCTCCGCCCTGCAGATCCTTCCGCCCGAACACGCCCCAACTGGGGATGCCGCGCCGGCGAAGCGCCTGCACGCGCGCATACAGCGGTTTCCCGATCTGGCCGTCATCCACGCAGGTCTTGAGCGCCTGCGCCTCGGGTGAGAAGCGAAACTGGAACCCGACTACGAGCTTGCGGCGCGCCTGTTTGGCCGCGTCCACCATGGCCTGCGCCTCGCGCGCATTCATGGCCATCGGCTTCTCGACCATCACGTCCTTGCCGGCTCGAAGCGCCGCGATCACCGGGGCCTTGTGAAGGTAATTCGGCGTGCACACGCTCACAGCATCCAGCGCCTTGAGCTTGAGCATTTCCTTGTAGTCGGCGAACGCATGCGGGACTCCGTGTTTCCCGGCGAAGGTCTCCAGCGCCTTCTTTGAAACGTCCGCGCCCGCGAGAATCTCAACATCCGCCATCTTCTTGAGGAAAGACGCCTGATAATCGGCGATGCCTCCCGTACCGATGAAACCGACCCTGACCTTCTTAGCCATTACCTGAGCCTTCCTCCTGAAAGCTGTTAGAGCCTCTAACAAAATGACCCGTGGCCGCGACGGGGTGTATTTCGCTGCAAGGCCAAGGAGCGTGGGCGACGGCGCATAAGGGGTCCGATGCGCCTAGCCTGCGCGACACAGGCATGCAGCCAAAGACGCCCCGTCCCACCGGGTTGCGCCTCGGGCCGGCCTCTGCGGCGTCAGGGCTCCTCACCGTGCCCTTCCTTGCATCCATCCGGCCGGAGGCGCAACGCGGCTCACGCGGCATTTTGTTAGAGGCTCTTAGGTTTCCTGGACGACAGAGAGCGGCAGCATGTGGAGGCATGCGCACGCTCTTAACGATTGCTGCGTCTCCCGGATCGGCGTCCAAGCGCGCTGTCCACGTCCTGCTGACGCTGCTTCTTCAGCTCCTTCTCCCGCTTGTCGCCGAGCTTCTTGCTTCGGGCAAGGGCAAGCTCAACCTTGACCCAACCCTCCTTGAAGTACACGCTCAAGGGAACCAGGGTGTATCCGCGCTGAGTGCAGCGGGCGATGATCCGGTCCATCTCGCGCCGGTGCAGCAGGAGCCTGCGGTCACGCCTCGGATCAGGCACGTCGATGGTCGCCTGCGCGTAGGGCGGAATGTGCATGGCGACGACGTAGAGCTCCCTGCCCTTGGGGCGCGCGAAGCTCTCATCGATGCTGCACGTGCCCTGTCGCAGGCTCTTGACCTCGGAACCCGTCAGTTCCAGGCCTGCCTCGCACGTGTCCTCGATGGAGTACTTGTGGCGTGCCTTGCGGTTTGTTGCCACTAGCTTTACGTGCTTCTGTTTTGGTGCCATCCGCCTGCACTCGCCGTCGGAAGATACGACCACAAGGGGGCTCTGGCCGGAACAAGCGCCAGAGTCTATGCCAAAACAATCGCCGCATGCAACGGACGCCACCCTACCCGATCCAGAGCACAACTCTCGCCGCAAGGGCCAGGAGCACAGCGAACAGCAGCCAGTGTTTGGCGCGGAAATCAGAAAAGGCGTCGAACGGGCTGCACACCTTGCCGTAGAGCAGCCACGTAACGCCCGACACGTAAGCTGAAGCACTTATGAACGCCAGCAGAGCGTAAACAGGCAAGATGAATGGAGTCAAGTAAGGGATCATCTGCCAGACGCTGCTGAATATGCCCAACGCAAGCTGGCCACCGGCGATGCCCGCGCCGCAAGCCAACAGTGAGCACGCCAGGACCTTCGGCGCAATGATGCCCGGCACGAGGTCCACAAGCCAGTTGAAAGCCCTCGATCCGGGCCGCTTCAACTCGGCGACCTCGGCACTCTCCTCACGCTGAACCTCCGGCAGCCTGGCGCCGCAGCGGAGGCAAAGCATGGTTTCAGGCAACCGCCCGCACCCGCACTCCGGGCATACCAACTGCGCCCGCAGCCTCTCCCGACGCTGCAATATCTGCGACTCCCTGGATGCGTCTGGCTCGCTACCGGGCCTCTCCCCTTCCAACCTCCGCCCTCCAGCAAACCCCGTCAGGAAACCAAAGGCTCTTGCCTCGCGAGCGGTCGCGCGAGCTTCGCCCGCGTCAGCGACACGTAGTGCGGATCCACCTCGAAACCGATCCAGTTGCACCCGAGCCCGCGCGCTGCCACAGCCGTCGAACCGCTCCCCATGAAGGGGTCGAGCACCACCAGGGGGCCCTTGCCCAGCCCGTGCAACCGGATGCACATCTCGGCCAGTCGGGGCGGGAAGGCGGCGGGGTGCTCCTTCTCGGAGTTCACGGTCTCGTATGGAATGAACCACATGTTGCCGCGGTCTCTCAGGTCTTGCCGGGCGTGCTTCCACCGGCCGATGTTGCTCTTGTCCTGATACGGTACGCCGACAGCCAGTTTGTCCAGCCCCACGTCGCCGGTCTTGGTGAAGTGGAAGATGTATTCGTGAGCATTGTTGAGGTATCGGGGGCTGTTGACGGGCTTGTAGTGGCCGATGTTCACGTCCTCCTCCGGCACTGCGACGGACTTAACCCAGTGGATGGTATTCTGCAGGCGAAATGTCTGCATGATCCGCTGCGCTACCCTGAGTGAACGCAGCTCGTCGGAAGGCCTGTCACCGATATTGAAGAAGAACGAACCGTCATCCTTGAGCACGCGAGCGCACTCGCGCCCGACGGTCGCCATCCAATCCAGATACTCCTCGAACGGCAGGTCGTCGTCATGGGCGCCGTACTTGACGCCGATATTGTAGGGCGGAGACGTTACAACGACGTCCACGCACGCGTCAGGCACGTGCTCCCGCATGCCCTCGACGCAGTCCGTGCAGAATATCCTGTTGAGATAGTCCTCGCTGTTCATCTCCGTGGCCGCCGGGCGACAGCCTTCCTGTTGCCTGCGCCGTCACTCCAGCTTCGGCGGCTCGTAGCCCTCCCTGCCCATCAGCCCGTAGGTGTACTGCTTCCCCAGCTCGACCCCTGGCTGGTCGAAGGGGTTAACACCGTAGAGGTAGCCACTGTAGGTCACTGCGTACTCGAAGAACATGAACAACTCCCCAAGCGCAGCGGCGTCTACACGGGGCACCCGTATGGTGCAGCTCGGACGATGCTTGTCGCGCAGCGCGGCACGCGTCGCCGCCAGTTCGGCGCCCAACAGCTCCCCGAAACTGTGACGCGCCAGGTACGCCAGTTCAGCTTCCGCCTCGCCGCTGCAGATAGGAAGAGAGTCCCGGCCCGCATCAGCTACCTCCACGAACGTTATCACCTTGTCGAACGGGCCGTCCTGGTAGAGCTGCATAACGGAGTGCTGGTCGGTCACTCCAAGCGAGGCAGCCGGCGTGGGGCCGACGAACACATCCCGTCCGCTCAGATCCTGCCTCTTGCCGAGGCTCTCGGCCCAGAGTTGACAGAACCAGTCGGCCAGTCCCTCCAGCGCGTCGCAGTAGGGCATGAGCACGCTTATAGGCTTCCCTTTCCGGCAAGCCAGGTACTGAACGACCGCGTAGAGGGCTGAGGGGTTGTCACGGAGGGCTGCGCTGCGGCAGCGCCGGTCCATCGCGCCCGCGCCCTCCAGCAAAGCGTCAATGTCAATCCCGCCCACGGCCGCGCTCAGCAGTCCCACCGCGCTCAACACGCTGAACCGCCCGCCGACATTCGGTGGGATCGGCAGGGCGTAGTACCCGTCCGGCAGAGCAATTCGCCGCAGCAGGCTTTTCTCGGGGCGCTGGTCGGTGGTCACGATGATCTGCCTCGCGGGGTCACAGCCGGGGCTGCGGCGCATCAGCTCGCGGAAGAACAGGAACTGACTCATCGGCTCTGCGGTCGAGCCGGACTTGCTGATCACGTTGAACGCGGTGTCCGGAAGCTGGCTGCCGAGCACGTCCACAAGCCCCTGCACGAGTGCCGGATCCACGTTGTCAAGCACGAATATGCGCGGCGCGCCCGCTCTGGCGGGGTGGTCGGCCGGCAACAGGTTATGGTAGGGATGATTGAGCGCGCGATGAACAGTTATGTTGCCCAGCGCCGAGCCCCCGATGCCGAGAACGACGAAGTTCTTGCACCACGCCCGCAGCTCGTCGGCCTTGCGGACGATCTCCTGCGCCGACGCCTTATCGTAGGGGAGCTGCATGAACCCGACGTCTTGCCCCCGCCTTTCGGAGATGATCCGCGTCAACTCTGCCGCCCGATCGGCCAGCCCCTCCACCTCGGCCGCATCAAGCCCGTGCTCCGGGCCGATGGCCTCGCGGAACATATTCCGCACGTCCAGCCCAAGGCTGCTCTGTTGCCCCGCCATGTGTGCTCTCAGGTACCCTGCTCCTCGGCAGGTAGCCGGCTGACCTCAGGCACGGCCTTGCTGATCACCATCCGGTTGACTACCCAGGCCAGGAGGAATGCCACGACCAGCCCGATTATTGCACCCACCATCGCCGCCGTGCCGATGCGTTCGGTCTTCTCAAAGGCCCTCCCGACGGCCAAGCCGCCCATGAATAACGCCACAGGGAAGCCGAAAACGAGTAGCATGCTGAGGTACTCGCTGACCCGGGGGAGCCGCACCCGGACACGATCACCCTCCTGAAGCTCACCGCGCTCCACGTCCACAGTGAACGCCTCACCGCCGAAGGCAGCGCAGGCACAGCAGCCTCGGCAGTCCTCCGCACGCTTGTGGTCCAGCCTTATGGTGGCTTTCTGCGGCCCGACCGTCAGCACGATCCCGGTATCTTCCACGTATCTCAAGGCGCCTTACCTCCTCGAAACCCCGACTCAACCGTTCATTGTAGGCGCTTCAGCTCGCCAGAGCAATGCCCTGCTACCTGTTCCTGCTGGGCCGATAAACCAACAGCCGCAAACAGCCAGTTGCGGAAGGATTCATTCTTGACGGCTTCGACAAACTTGCCCAGTGTGTGTGCCGGGGGGGCCTTGCGGGGAGGTTCCGGGATGCCCACGTGGTAGATCAGGTCCACCATGCCCATAGGAAGCAGAAGGACGAAAACCCCGCTCACAAGCTGCCGCCGCCCCGCTGAACCGGCCGAGACCGGCCCAATGAGCAGGGCTTGTGCAGTAGCGAGCACGGTCGCGACCAGGCCCGCCAGAATGGCAGAAGTTGGCCTCGGCACAGCGTCCCAGTAGATGCTCGCGGGTGCGTTGCCCAATCGCCAAATATGCGTCCTGCGGATATGTGGGCACTTTTTCGCGCTGAAAAGGGCCAAATTGGCCTATTTCAGCAGGCACTGATGGTTCCCGAAGGCCGCATAGATGAGGGCGACGGCGGGCTATACATAGGAAGGGCTGCCCGGAGGCTCCGCATATCATGGCCATCCGGGGGCGGCTGGCGTGGGGCGCGGAGAATTAGGGGAAAATTCGTCTTGACATTTCCATAACGGGCGCTATAATACTCCCAAGTGTTTGATCCAGTTCTCATTTTTTAGGAGGTATGGGTGATGAAGAGGCGGGGTTTTACGCTGATTGAGCTGTTGGTAGTCATAGCGATCATAGCTATTTTGGCAGCAATGTTGATGCCTGGACTGAGCTCGGCACGCGCGGCCGCGAGGAGAAGCTCGTGCATGTCGAATCAGCATAACCTGGGACTGGGCATCGTGATGTACCTGAACGAGCGTGCCGCCTATCCCGGGTCGTCCAAGGCGACCGCAGGGGTGGCAACTAACTCTGGGCAGGCTTTCGGCGCGCTGTATCCGGACTACGTGAAGGGGCTCCCATTGTTCTCTTGCCCGGGAACGTCAACCGCAACTGAAATCGTTGAGATTAACGAGGGCAGCACCAAGGACGGCATGATCCGGAAGGCCGGCTACATCTTTGATTCGGCCATGCTCCCAGGTTCGAGCGCGGACCCAGCTAGGGACAACGGCATACCCAATAGCGCCGATCCTTCGAGGGGCATTATGCTTTGCGCGAGGGAGCTGTATGTTGACACTAACCTCACTCCCCTCGACCCTGCCGACGATCGTGCGAGGCCCAACCCGATCATGCACGGCACGTCGCCGGATGGCGCTGTCGCTCTATTCGTTAGCATGAATGCGGAGTTCTGCCGCGATACTGTGTCGGGGGACGGCTTCGCGGTTGTGCTAAACCCGGTGTATCTCCCCAGCGTTGCTGACAACCTCTACGCCAACGAGCTCACCGGCGCGAATGAGAACAAGGACTGCAGCGCGGTGCCGCCAAGGGACGACATTGGCACTCTTGTTCCTCCGCTGGATCCGACAGAGCCAGGGTACGGTGGTTGACGACGTCGTTCGCTTGGTCTAGGCGGTGAAAACCAGGGCGGTTTCCCATTTGGGCAGCCGCCCTTTTCATGTACCTCGCTTGACCACTCGACCGATGGGACGCGGGGCCGTCGCCTTCCCTTCCGCACTCTCAGGCGTTCTGTTAGAATGCCCGCGGTATGCCTTCTGCCTCTACTGAGGAGTCCACCATGAGCTTCGCGCAGGTGAGCCAGTGGATCGAGCAACAGGAGAAGGAGATGGTGGAGTTGCAGGCCGCGCTGACCGCCGTACCGGCGATCGGGCCCGAGCACGGAGGTCGGGGCGAGTGGGAGAAGTCCAAGCTGCTCGAGGAATACCTGGCTGAGCACGGGTTTCGGCCGGCACAGCACTTTGACGCCCCCGACAGCCGTGTCCCCGAGGGAAGCAGGCCCAACTTCACCGTTGTCCTGCCGGGCAAGGCAGAGCGCCCGCGCATCTGGGTCATGTGCCACACCGACGTGGTCCCCCCGGGGGAGAAACTGAAGGACGGAACGTGGCGGGGCTGGCAATCAGACCCGTTCAAGATGCGGCTCGAAGGGGATCGCATCGTCGGCCGAGGAGTAGAGGACAACCAACAAGCCATGCTCGCCTGCGTCTTCGGCGCACGGGCATTGCTGGAACATGGACTGCAACCCGCCCACACCGTGGCGCTGCTGTTCGTGGCTGAGGAGGAGACCGGGAGCGCCTACGGACTGCGCCACGTACTGCGCGAGCATCCCGATTTGTTCTCCCAGGACGACGTGATCCTGGTTCCCGATGGCGGCAGCGAGGACGGTTCCATGATCGAAATCGCGGAGAAGTCTGTGCTCTGGCTAACCTTCCGGGTCAAGGGCAAACAGGCGCACGGCTCCATGCCACACCGGGGCTGCAACGCGTTCCGTGCCGTCGCACGCCTCATCTGCGCGTTGGACGAGGGGCTGCGGGAGCGATTCGACGCGCCGAACGAACTCTACGATCCTCCTTGCTCGACCTTCGAACCCACTATGCACGAGAAGAACGTGCCCAACATCAACACAGTCCCGGGCGAGGAGGTGTTTGCGTTCGACTGCCGCATTCTCCCACAGTTCGACCTGGACGAGGTGCTCGACTACGTCCGCTCCGAGATGGCCCGCGTAGACGCGCAACTGGGGACGCACTCCGAACTCTCTATCGAAAACCGCCTCGACGCACCCTCGCCCACCCCCGCGGACGCGCCCGCCGTTAAGATGCTCAAGCGCGCCGTGCGCGAGGTTTATGGTGTGGAAGGCCGTCCGATGGGGATAGGGGGAAGCACAGTTGCGGCGTTTTTCCGTAAGGTCGGCTATCCGGCCGTGGTATGGGCAAGATCGGGCGGCACGGCCCACCAGGCCAACGAGTCCTGCTTGATTGCCAGCATGGTCGGCGACGCAAAGGTCTTCGCGCACGTGTTCCTGCAGGAACTTTGAGCAGGCCGGATCAGCCCCAGAAGGCATCGAAAAGACAGCCGGCGGGCCAGACCGGGATATGGATGAACACTCAAGAAAGATTCAAAGCTGTGATGGGGTTCGAGCCGTTTGACCGCCTTCCCATCATTGAGTGGGCCGTCTGGTGGGACAAGACGATCGAGAGATGGCACCATGAGGGCCTGCCCGAAGGCCTTACCGACCGGTATGCGATCTGCGAGCATTTTGGCTTGGATGTATACAAGCAGGATTGGTTTCCCGCCAGCCTGCCCGACTGCCCACAGCCGCAATCCCACGGCGGCGGCATTGTCGCGTCGGAAGCCGACTACGACCGCATCCGGAAGCACCTGTATCCTGCTGAACCGGTTGACGTCGAACGCTGGGCACACTGGGCGGAGGAACAGCAGCGGGGCGACGTCGCGCTGTGGTTCAGCGTGGACGGCTTCTTCTGGTTTCCGAGGCGGCTGCTCGGAATCGAGAGACATCTGTACGCCTTCTACGACCAGCCAAGGCTCATGCATCGTATCAATTCGGATCTGGCCGAATGGATCCTGTTGGCGATTGAGCAGGTTTGTTCAGTCTGCTCTCCTGACTTCATGACGTTTGCCGAGGACATGAGCTACAACCATGGCCCGATGCTTTCTGAGGAGATGTTCGACGAGTTCCTGAAGCCCTACTACCGGGCTGTCGTCCCGAAGCTGAAAGAGCATGGCATCATCGCAATTGTTGATTCGGACGGCGATGTGGCCGCGCCGGCCTTCTGGTTCGAGGAAGCGGGGCTGGATGGCATCCTTCCGCTCGAGCGTCAGGCCGGCGTGGATGTCGCCAGGCTCAGGAAAGACCATCCGCGGATGCGCTTCATCGGCCACTTCGACAAGATGACGATGAACAAGGGGGAGGCGGCGATGCGGGCGGAATGGGAACGGTTGCTGCCAACCGCGGCAAGAGGGGGGTTCCTGGTGGGCTGCGACCACCAGACGCCTCCAGGCGTATCCTACGGGGACTACCGGCTTTATCTGTCCATCTTCGGGGAGTTCGCCAGGGAGGCAGGCCGCCTGTCGCGGAAGGCTAAGAATGCCGATCAATGAGGTCGAGGCGGCGCTGCAGACGGCCCACCCGAGCCGTGGGGTTCGGGTGGGGCCGGAGTATTAACATGGAAGGTGGCATCATACGGGGCCACCACGTCCAGGCAAGGAGACTCCTCAGGTTGAATATGGGCCCCCGTTGCACTATAGTAAAGGCTCTGCGCAGAGGGTGTAGCTCAGCCAGGTAGAGCAACGGACTTTTAATCCGTAGGCCGTGGGTTCGATTCCCACCGCCCTCACCAGTTCCTTCTCCCCCTCAAAACGGCCTCTCGGCCCCTTTTGAGGGCTTCTCAGCCCTTGCAGCGATGCTTCAGATTTACCCTTCCGTCGCCTGGATTGGTCTGCATCAATCGGCCTGAATCGCTCCTGTTTGGCCAAGCAGGACGCCAAGACAGTTCCCCCGTCCGTTCCGGTCGCCCGCGCAACTTCCGCCTGCGGCCCGATGTCAGG
>Ga0315289_10000613_pt1 | contig 55136 bp, 47 predicted proteins | sample YL17G11_40_MG_FD_203452 | JGI IMG/M metagenome (GOLD analysis project Ga0315289, IMG submission 203452) | Sediment microbial communities from Yellowstone Lake, YNP, Wyoming, USA - YL17G11_40 | ecosystem: Environmental > Aquatic > Freshwater > Lake > Sediment | place: USA: Wyoming | collected...
AACGCGCTCTGCGATATCAAACAATCGCAGAGCTTGCTGGGCGCTTGTCTGGCGCAAGCCGCTAAACAGGGATTGATTTGGAATGAGTAAACTCATATCCATTATTTATGCGGAACTCAATAATGAAAGGGGTGACGGAAAGACACTCGAACTTGTGGAATGTTCAAGTTAGCGACGGCGTTTTTTTGTGCGGCACTAAACAGGACCATCCAAATTGAAAGGACTGACCATGAGCAGCGTGAAAGTGGTGGCGATCTTCGCGGAAAACAAACTCGGCCAGATGGCCCGCATCACCAAAATCCTCGCCGACGCCGGCATCAACATCCGCTGGGTGACGATTGCGACCAGCGAAACCTTCGGCGTGTTGAAGGTGCTGGTGGACAAATGCGATCTGGCCTGCCAGAGCCTCAAGCAACACGGCTTCACCGTCTCGCTGGTCGAGGTGCTGGCGGTGGAAGTCGAGGACAAACCGGGCGGACTGCACGCCGTCGCGGACTGTTTGACGCGCAACAAGGTGAACATTGAAAACTCCTCCGGCTTCATCTCCGGCAAACGCGCCGTGCTGCTCATCGAAGTCAAAGACCTCGACCGAGCCAGGCAGGTTCTGGAAAAGCACAAGTTCCGGCTGCTAACCCAGGAAGAAATCCTGAGCCGGTAGCGACGCCGTCCGTCCAATTATTTCAACGCGACACGCCGCTTTCATATCGCGATCCCCCCTGCCCAGCAACGCGATACTTTTCCTTCCGTAACGCAATACGCGGATGGAGCGAGCTGATGGGTTTGCGGAGGCGACTTTGCGACACTCGGACAGTCGTGTGTCTTGTTGTTTGGCACGAGTAAGACTGTGCCAAGCAAACAAAGCGATTTCAGTTGTCGGCATACGAATTGCGAGGGGCATGGGCGGGAAAAGCATGGTGTTCTTAAGCCGACCCCCAAAGAGATCGCTTTATGAACGCAGAAGAAGTCAAACAACATATCCAGGAACTGGAAAAACTCCGGTCCCAAACCCGCCGTTTCCGCCTCCTCACCATTGTGGCCCTGCTGGTAATCGTGGTGGCCGGCGTGAGCGCCATCATTAACTCGTTCTACGGCCTGACCGTCGCCGGCCCCAAGCAGAAGGCGTTCGTCAACAGCTTGAGCGCGAATCTGGAGCGAGACCTTCTGCCGGTCGTGCAACGGATTGCGGGCCGTTCGCTCGAACGCCTCAAGCCGGCCGTCGATGCGGAACTGCGAGGACTGAACGCGCGCGCGCCGGAAATTGCCGACGTCGCCGTGCGAGAGCTGGACAAGTTGGGCAACGAGCTTCCGGTGCGGGCGGAACAGATTCTCGACCAGACCGTGGGCAAGACGCTGCAAAAGCGGCAGGAGAAGTTGCGCCAAATGTATCCGGGCGTTTACGACAAGCAGATCGCGACCTTGCTGGAAAACCTGAACGCTGAGGCTCAAGAGCAACTGGCCAAGACCAGCGAGAAGATGTTCACCCCGCATTTGAATTCCATCCAAAGCATTCTGGCCAATCTGGAGAAGATTCAGAAAAGCGAGCCGCTCAATGTCATGAAGGAAGTGGATTCCTGGCAGGTGGCCTTTTTGTTCATTGACGTATTTGTCCATGAGTTCCAAGACCTGGCCGTTGCAACCACCACCAAACCGCAGGAGGCAAAGTAATGAACTCCAAACAAGCAACCCCTTCCGTTCCTGAAAACACAACCCCCGCCGGGGAAGCAGCCGCGGCCGCCTATCTCGCTCAGGAGGTGCCCAAAGCCCGGCGAACCCTCAAACGCACGCGGATTGTCGGCACGATTCTGATTTTGTGTGTCGGCGCGTACATCGGCGTCATCAGCACCGTCATGGTCAATTTCTTGCAGCCGAAAGATGCCGCGCAGATTGCCACCGGCATGCTGACCCAACACGTCAAGAGCGAAGGCCCGGCCCTCGCCGCGCAGATCGAACGGGAGATTCCTCTCCTCATTCGGCAAGCGCCCGACTACCTCATCAAGGAAATTCCTGGTTATCGGAGGGAATTGCAGCGACAACTCGAAACCGAGTATCAGGCGTACTGCAATTCCTTCAGCAAGAATCTGGGTGATCAGATGGACAAGTTGATTGATGATCACAAGGCCGAGATCAAGACGCTGTTGGAAAACGCCAACGATCGTGAAACCATCCGCAAGACGCTGCCGGATTTCGATCAGGTGATAACGGAGTTTACCAGGAACGACACCGATGGCCGGGCATTGAAAAGTCAGATTGACGACCTGGCCGCCTCGCTGAAGGAAGTCGAGAAGCGCATGGACCGCTTGGCGAACGCCAGCGATTTGACACCGGAAGAGCAGAAGGCGCGGCGCGCCCTGGCCATGTTGGCAAAAGTCATTGAGGACAATGCCAAAACGCCTGAAGGCGCTTCCCAATCAGTGACGAAGTTGGCCCCATAACTTTTTTGTTGTTGGCTGCTTCGCGATTGGACGCATCCAGTCCAGTAATCCCCTAAAAGCCGCTCGCGCCAGTTGCCCGACCAGGCGGGGTTTTCCGGCGCGTCGGCCCCAACGCAGGCTTGGTCTTCGCCAAACGCTTTCGCGACCGGCCAACGCCCCGGGACCAACGCCATCCAAACCATCCAAGCCCTGACCCGACATAGGATCAACCACGAAACACACGAACCACACAAAAGGTGGGGCGAGGCTCCCGACGAGCCGATGATTCCTCAACGCCAGGGCGCAAAGCCGCGAAGCAGACAGAATTAACCGAATGAACAGAATTCAAGCTGCAACAGTGACAAGCGGCGGCTGGTGTCGGACACCACGGTCAGGCGTTTGGGACGGACGGCGTCCACGCCGTCCTTCCCCCCTGAAAGATTCTGCGCAATTCTGTCAATTCTGTCTCCTGACTTTTGTTCAACCACGAAACACACGAGTCACAAGAAAGAGAATTCCGCCGGCGTGGACGCAACGCAAAGTCGGCCCTTGCCTCCGCTTTTTAGCAATCCCTGGATAACGTTTCGAGCAGCTTGAACGGCGAGGGCATTGCCAGACGTTGATGGACGCCTATATTGAGCGACATGGAAACTGAGATCGCAAAGGAAACCACCGCGGTGCGGTGCTGGGTGGAAGGCCACCGCATCTGGCTGGAACTGGCCGAGCAGCGGCTGGTGAGTTTCCCCGCCGGCAAACATCCTTTGCTGGTGAAAGCGCCTCAGAATCTCCTCGAAAAGGTCAAGCTTCGCTTGCACGGATTGGCCTTGCGCTGGGAAGAACTCGACGAAGACATCTGGGCGGACGACGCCGTTTGCGGGCGCTTTCCCCGTCCGCAAGAAGTGGCGGCGTAATTCACATCCGCTGTCTCGGCCCCGCCGCTCCGAATTTCCAGCGACCCGTCAGAACGTCATCATCAGCTCCGCGCGCAGGAAGGTCAGCATGTCGCGCTTGGCGTAGTAGTCGCCCTGCCAGACGAACTCGCTCCAAAGGTGGCCGCTGACGCGCTTGCTGAATTGGTGCTTGACCCAGGCCTGGAGGAAGTGGCCGCGAAAATCGCCGTTGCCGGTGAAAAGACTTCCCGTAGTGCCGGGGGCAGCCCCAACAGCCCGCGTCGGTGTTTCCTCCGGCGCAAACAGCGCGTTATAGGTGACGCTCAACGTTGTGTCCTTGATGGGCACGAAACTCCAACTTGGGCCAATGCGCATGATGTTGTTGAGCTGGGCCAACTTGCCGCTGGTTTCAGCCCCGTAGGAATAGATGTAAAGCTCGCTCCAGCGCGGCCAGCGGCCCCACAGGATGTCGAACATCTCGTCCGTGCCCTTGGTGTTCGGGTCGTCGCCCGAAAGGTATTCGAAGATGAGGCTGGCTTGGTTGTTGAGCTTATCCTTGAACAGGTAACTGAGCTTGGCGTTAGCACCGTAGGCGCTGATGTCGCGCCAAGCCGACGGTGAGGTTGTGTAGTTGGTCAGAACCATCAGGTCTTGCTTGTGCCCGAACTGGTAGGCGCCTTCGACCGAGTAAGCCCAGTGCGGCGTGGGCTGGCCCGTGATCTTGGCGCCGAGGGTGTAGATGTCGGCGTTGTCGCCGATGGTCAGGAGCGGCAGTTCCCGGCTGTCGCGCTTGTAGATGAAATAGCCGTCAACTTGGGTGTTTTTTAGCGACTTGTTGGAGACGTAAAAAATCACCCCCTGCTCGTTCTGCTCGGTAAGATAATACGGTTTGACGGATCCGTTTGGACGCGTGTTGCCGCCGGACCGGCCGATTGTGGGAATCCATTCGTCAGGCAGGGCGTTTTGGTAGATGTAGACCAGATCGAACTTGGTTTTTATATCCTTTGCGTCAAAGGTGAGGCGAATGCTGTCGAGGAAGAACGTCCACGAACCATCGCCCGGCGTGCCGTCGGCCACCAGCCACCAGTTGAGTGGATCGCCGAACATGATGTCCTGGCGCCCGGCCGTGATGGTGAGCGGCAGGTTGAAGGCGTTGTTCCATTTTAGATTCGCGTTGTCCAGAATCCCATACCGTTCTTCCAAACCGGACCGAGATACGGTACTGCTGACGAAGTACTGACTGGCATAGGTCGGCTTCATCCACTCCCGTTGTTCCGCCGCCAGACGCGCGTTCAGGGTGAGGTTGGTCACCGGTGTGATCGTCGTCCAAATTCGCTCGCGAAACCGGAAGTAATCCTGCTCGTGGCGCAAGGCGCCGTCGTCCAAAGTGATGGCGTTGTTTAAGTATTCGTTCCGCAACCGCACGTCACCGCCCCACGTCAGCCACGGCGTCGGGTTTTTCACGTCCTTGGCAAACTGCTCGAATGCGCTCTGTTGCGGCGCGGGTTGAGTGCTTGCCTGAGCTGCGGGTTGCGCGGTTTGGGCCAGCGCGACCGTTAGCGTTGTGGTTAATGCCGCCAGACAGACGGCTGATTTAAGTAGGGTTTTCATCATGTGGTTTGGGTTTTGTTGTTGAGTTGAGATTAGGGTTCAAGCGTTAACGTTGTTCCGTATGGGCGGAAAGCATTTTGCCAGGTGCGCCTTGTCCGGCGGGCGCGTCGCGAGGCTCACAATGATGGCCGTGAGAGCGGACAGCGGCAAAGCGATGAACAGCGGGTCCACCACCGGCCAGTTGGGCGCGTTCCAGAAAATGCTGCTCTTGCCGCCCATGACCATTTTTACCAGGCCGATGGCTTCGGCCTCCGCCGCCTTGACGAACAGCAGCCAGAACGCCGTAACCAGGAACCCGACGATCATGGAGGCAATCACCCCGGACCGGGTCATGCGTTTCCAGAACAGGCCGCCCACAAACGCCGGCAGGAAAGTGGAGGCGCACAACCCGAAGAAAATGGCCGTGGCCCGCGCAATGATGTAGCCGCCGCGCGCGTAGTGCCCAAAGGTCACTGCCAAGATCAGGCCGAAGAGGATCGCCACCCGCACGATATGCACCGTCCGTTGCGAGCCGGAACTGGTTTCGCCGCCAAACAACCGCTCAAACACGTCACGACCAGCGGCCGTGCCCAGCGTGTGGAACTGGCTGGACAACGTGCTCATGGCCGCCGCCAGCAGCGTGAGCAGGAACACCACCCCAAACCATTTCGGCAACGCGGTGGTGATGTAGGTGGGGATGATCTGGTCCGGATTGCCTTTGGCGTAAACGATGGAAATGCTCCGGCCCTGTGCCAGTTGCGGGGCCGTCGGTCCGGCCTCGGTCAAGTAAGGCTTGGCCTTGTCCAGCACGGCCGGCACCACTTTGGCTTCCACAGTGTTGCCGACCTCGTTGGTCTGCTTGGCCACTGGCAGCCATTTGCCGGCCGCATCCTGCTGCTGCGGTTGAGTGAACGTCTTGACAACTTTCCCGGCTTTGTCCTTCTCGTCCACCAAGTCCAGCCAGACACCGGCGTCGTTGGCTTTCATCAACTGCAAAATCACATGGCCCTTCTCCGCATTGACCGTCTTGATCACGCGCCCCGTGAACAGCGGCCCATGCAGCGAGAAGTAGGCGTTGGACAAGGCGCCCGTGGTGAACGCGACGCCGGTCATGGCCAGGATGAACACGCCGCCAATGCCCACCGCGCGGTTCAACTCGCGCTTGCTCTTGACCGTCATGAATCGCACGATGAGTTGCGGTTGCGCCAGCACCCCGATGCCGACACCCATGACGATGGTGGAGACGACAATCCACCAGAGGTTGTATTTAGTCCCGCCGAAACCAAACTGCGGCATGGCGGTCCAGCCCTGGTGTCCGATGGCCTGCAAGGTGGCCGGCACCATGTCCGACAGCCCGTTCAGCGTCTGGTGTCCGCTGACCACGCCGCTCACCTTGGCATAGGAATAAAAGAGCAATATCGTCATGCCCACGAACATGATCACGCCTTGCAAAGCGTCGGTGTACATCACTCCTTTCAACCCGCCAAAGATCACGTAAGCCGCCACGATGACCGCAAAAACCAGCAGCGCCACGTCATAGGGAATGCCGAAGGCCGTGGCGATGAACTCCGTGCCGCCAATGAGCACCGCCGATGCGTAAAGCGGCATGAACAGGAAAATCACCAGCCCCGCAAACACCTGGATGAATTTGCTCTGGAAGCGCCGCCCCAGCAGTTCGGGAAACGTATGCGCATCGAGATGGTGCCCGATCCGCCGCGTCGGCCCGCCCAGAAAAACAAAGGCGATGAAAATGCCGACAAAAATGTTGCAGAACGTCAGCCACAGCAGGCTCATGCCGAACAGACCCGCCACGCCGCCAAAGCCGACAATGGCGCTGGTCGAAATGAACGTGGCCCCGTAGCTCAAGGCCATGATGAACGGATGCGCCTTTCGCCCGGCCACCAGGTAATCCGCCGTCGTCTTGGTGCCCCGATAACCCAGCCAGCCGAGGTAGGCGGTCAGAAACAGGTAGATCAGGACGACGATGATGTCGAACAAACCGACTTGCGCTAGCATCATAGAGTTGCTCTTTCCTTAAAAAGTTTCAGTGTGGGAAAAGGGCGAACGGGGACTCAGAGTTTCTCTTCCATTTTCTTTTCCTCCGCCACCCATTTCACGTCGTCAGCCTCCACGGTTTCATCTCCCCGGTTGCGGTTAGCCCAGGCGTAGATCACACAGAGGATGGTGCTGGCGAGACACAACACATAGGCCAGCGCGACCCATTTGTCTTCAATGCCCAACATGTTCGCTTCCTTTCCTTCCGAGTTTGCGGTTTATCACACCGCCCAAACCGTCACCGGCATGGCGACAATCTTTGCGGTTTGAACTCCGATTCAGCGGATGCACCTCTTCACGCCGGTCGGCCCTGCGCTCCAACGCAGCAAGGCCCACACGACAGTGATTCCGCGTCAAATCGTGGGCCATCTTAGTGGTCGCCGGGCGGATGTCCAGTCTTTGAATCATTTTTTCTGGAATTTTTTTGGCGCTTAATTGAATCTTCCTTAAATCGTTGGCGGGCAAAAAAGGGTGAATCCCCTTCCCGCCGTCGGTACAACGTGAGCGTGAGACAGAAACTCTGGCCGGACGACCGGGGCATCTCGTGGCGCAGGTTTCAAAACCTGCCGTATCGCCGACTTCCAAGTCGGCTGCGGAGTGAAATGCAACAACTCGCGGTTGAGACACGGGCGGGTTTGTCCCGCAGTTGCGGGACGCGACACAGCAGACTGGGAAGTCTGCGTTACAAGCCGGCGCAAGGCTGGTGCGGGTATTCCCGTACACGCTTTGAACAGGAAACGGAGTCCGTCCTCAAACAAAGAGCTTGTTGAAATCAGCCTGTAACTGCCTAAGCTGGTGTCGCCGGCGCGCGATTCCGCAGAAGAATCAAAATGCCACCAGTTGAACGACAATTGTTAAGCGGCGATGAAGCCATCGCGCTGGCGGCATTCCATGCCGGCGTGGCGCTCGGCGCGGGATACCCCGGCACGCCGTCCACCGAAATCCTCGAATACTTCTCGGAACTCGGCGGGCACGGGCAGTGGTCGCCCAACGAGAAGGTGGCGCTGGAAGTCGCCATCGGCGTCGCTTTCGGCGGCGCACGCGCCATGGCCACCATGAAACACGTCGGCCTCAATGTCGCCTCCGACCCGCTTTTCACCGTGGCTTACACGGGCGTCACCGGCGCCCTGGTCGTCGTCTCCGCGGACGATCCCGGCATGGCCTCCAGCCAGAACGAGCAGGACAACCGCCGCTACGCCGTCGCCGCCGGCGTGCCCATGCTCGAACCATCAGACTCGCAGGAGGCCTACGATTTCTTCCACGCCGCCGTGGAAATTTCCGAGCGCTGGAAAATCCCCGTGCTGTTCCGCCTCACGACCCGCGTCTGCCACAGCAAAACCGTCGTCTGCCCGCATGGACACAACGGGCCGCCCGCGCCGCCGACGTTCGCGCGCGACATTCGCGGCCGCGTCATGATTCCCGCCTACGCCCGGCCCGCGCACCGGCGCCTGCGGCAAAAGCTCACCCAGATTCAGGAGTGGAACGAAACCTGTCCGCTGAACCGACTGGTCCCTGGCAAAAAGTCGCTGGGCATCATCACCTCCGGCATTTCATTCATGCATGCCCGCGAAGCCGCGCCGGAGGCCAGCATCCTCAAGCTCGGCTTTACTCACCCGCTGCCGATGAAGAAGATTGCCGAGTTTGTCAAAAGCGTGCAGCGCTGTGTGGTGATTGAGGAAGGCGATCCTTACCTCGTCGAAGCCATCCGCGCTGGCGGGCATCAAGTTGAAGGCAAGGCGGACATGTATCGCTTTGGCGAACTGGACGTCGCGCGCGTCCGCCGCATTTTGAAAAACGACACCAGCCCCGAGCCATTCAAACCGCCGGGCAAACCGCCGCAACTCTGCGACGGCTGCCAATACCGCCTCGTCTTCGACACGTTGCGCAGGAAGAATTGCATCGTGGCCGGCGACATCGGCTGCTACACGCTGGGGGTGCTGCCGCCGTTCGAGGCCGTGGATTCGTGCGTCTGCATGGGCGCAAGCATCGGTGTGGGCCTGGGGCTGCGGCACGTGTTGCCGCCCGACCAGGCCCGCCGGGTCGTGAGCGTCATCGGCGACAGCACGTTTGTGCATGGCGGCATCACCGGACTGGTCGAGATGGTCTATAACCCGCCGCCCAACGGCCATGTCCTCATCATCCTCGATAACCTGACGACCGCGATGACCGGCCACCAAGAACACCCCGCTACCGGCCGCAAGTTGAACCACGAGCCGACCGGCAAACTCGTGCTCGAGGATTTGGCGCGGTCGCTCGGCATGCGGCGCGTGCACGTGGTCGAGCCGCGCGTCGGCTCCGACCAGTTCGAGCGCGTGCTGGACGAGTGTCTGGCCAGCAACGAACTGGCCGTGATCATTGCGCGCCGTCCGTGTTTGCTAATCGTCAAACGGCTCAAGGAACTGGAAAAAGAGCCGGACCGCTGCGAATGTGAACAGGAAGCAAAGCGCCAGGGGACTGGCGCAGTCCAAAACGCTGACGCGTCCTCCGACGCTCCAGACCACGCGAAGCGTCTTGGACTGCGGTAGTCCTCTACCGCTTTTTAATTCGTCACAATCGAAAACATAAAAAAGTTCTTCGAAAAAGAACCGGAACGCTGCGAATGTGAACAGAAGGAAACCCATGCCTAGCAAGGTAACTAACGTCGTTGTGGCCGGCCTCGGCGGCCAAGGCGTGCTCAAGGCGACGGACATTCTCGCCGAAGTTGCTCTCCGCGCCCGGCACGACGTGAAGAAGAGCGAGATCAAAGGCATGAGCCAGCGTGGCGGCTCGGTAACCGGCGACGTGCGGTTCGGTGACGAGGTTCTCAGCCCGATGGTGACGGCGGGCGAGGCGGATTACCTGCTTGTCCTCGAACCCACCCAGGTCGAACCGCACCGGCATTATCTCAAGCCCGGCGGCACGCTGATCACGCCCGACGCCGTGGACGCCGATCAATTGCCGAACAAAAAGAGTCTGAACGTCGCCCTGCTCGGCGCGCTAAGCGCGCACCTGCCCATGTCGCAAGATGGTTGGCTGGAAGTCTTGCGCGCCGGGTTCGCCGAAAACTTTTTCGAGGCCAATCGCCAGGCGTTCTTGGTCGGGCGCGGGCAACATTTATGATTTATGATTTACGATTGATGATTTTGGCCTTGCCCGCCGGCGCGCCAATCATAAATCATCAATCATAAATCGTAAATTCTGTTCCCATGAGCAAGCAATCCCAACCCGCTCCCACGCATCCGGCCAGCGCGATGGATTTCCTGCCCCTGCCGCAATTGCAGGAAATCCAGTTCGCCCGGCTCCAGGCGATGGTGAACCGCGCCTACGACCACGTCGCGCTCTTCCGCCGGCGCATGGACGAGCGCAAACTCAAACCCGCCGACATCAAATCGCTCGACGACATCACCCTGCTGCCGTTCACGGTGAAGACCGACCTGCGCGATGCGTATCCGTTCGGTCTGTTCGCCAGTCCGCTGCAGGAAATCGTGCGTTTCCACGCCTCGAGCGGCACGACGGGCAAGCCGATTGTCGTGGCTTACACCCAAGAGGACGTGGACGACTGGTCGCTGGCCATGCTGCGCAGTTTCGCGGCCTGCGGCGTGCACAGCGGCGACATCGTGCAAAACGCCTACGGCTACGGCCTCTTCACCGGCGGGCTGGGCGCGCATTACGGCGCGGAGGCGCTGGGCGCCAGCGTCATCCCCATCTCGGGCGGCAATACCGACCGCCAGATCGTGGTGCTGAAGGATTTTGGCGTCACCGTGATTTGCTGCACGCCGAGTTACTTCATCCACCTCATCGAACGCGCGGGCGAACTGGGCGTGAACATGAAGGAATTACCTCTGCGCGTCGGCGTCTTCGGCGCCGAGCCGTGGACCGAGAACATGCGCCAGCGCATCGAAGCCGACAGCGGCATCAAGGCGTACGACATTTACGGCCTGACCGAAATCGTCGGCCCGGGCGTCGCGATGGAATGTCTGCACCAGTCCGGCCCGCACATTTTCGAGGACATGTTTTACCCGGAAACCATTGACCCAAAAACTTGCGAGCCTTTGCCCGACGAAGCCGAAGGCGAATTAGTCCTCACCACGCTCTGCAAACGCGCCATGCCGATGATCCGCTTTCGCACCCGCGACATCACGGCGCTGACCCGCGAACAGTGCGCTTGCGGGCGAACGCTCCGCCGCATCAAACGCATCTCCCGCCGCAGCGACGACATGCTCATCATTCGCGGCGTGAACCTGTTCCCGTCGCAAATCGAGGCGGCCCTGTTGAAAGTCGAGGGGACGCTCCCGCACTACCAGATCATCGTGGACCGCGTGAAGGGCCTCGACACACTCGAAGTGCAGGTGGAAGTTACGCCCGAAGTGTTCAGCGACACCGTGGGCGCGATGGAGCAACTCCAGGCCAAGCTGGGCCACTCGATCGAGAGCATCACCGGATTGCGCGCCGAGGTGCGGCTGGTGGCGCCGCGCACGTTGCAGCGCAGCGAAGGCAAGGCCAAGCGCGTCATTGACAAACGAAAAATGTGAGAACGTGCGCGGACAATTATGTTCGGTGTCCAGCCTTCAGGCTGTCATCTGGCGAAGACACGCTAAAGCGTGGACACCAAACGCGCTTCGGTTCGCGCGCGCAAATCGCGGCGCGCCACCTGGTCTTGCCAGTGTCCCGACGGGTTTGGTGTCCACCCTTCAGGGTGTCAGGCGGGCTTTGCACGCCAAAGCGTGGACACCAGAGCACGATGGCCTTTGCTGAAAGCCCGGCAAATGATTTTCCGCACGCGTTCTGAAGCGGCAACTTACAAAAGGCAAACCATGACATTGAAACAACTCTCCGTCTTCCTGGAAAACAAACCCGGCGCCTTGAGCGCCCCGTGTCGCGTCCTCGCCGACGCGCAGATCAACCTCCAGACCATCTCACTGGCCGACACCCGCGAGTTCGGCATCTTGCGCGTGGTCGTCCGCGAATGGGAAAAGGCCAAACGACTTTTGGAGAAAAACGGCTTTACGGTAAAAATCACCGACGTGGTCGCCCTCGAGGTGGCCGACCAGCCCGGCGGCCTGGCCGAAGTCCTCGAAGTCATCGAGCGCGCCAAAGTGAACGTGGAATACATCTACGCCTTCCCCATCAAGGCCGGCGACAAGGCCCTGCTGCTCTTCCGCTTCAACGACACCGACGCGGCGATCAAGGCGCTTCAGGCGAACAACATCAACGTGGTCGGCACGGTAGGCGTATTCAAACGGCTTGGCAACTAATGCACTGTCTGTGGATGACGCGCACATTACCGTCGCAAAGCGCCAGGGGACTGGCGCAGTCCAAAACGCTGACGCGCCATCCCACGCCCTGGACCACGCGAAGCGTCTTGGACTGCGGTAGCCCTCTACCGCTTTTTAATTCATAACCATGGAAACCATCAAAAAATTCTTCGTGGATAACGACCAGTTCGCCCGGCACTCCGGCATCGAACTGCTCTCCGTGTCGCCCGGTCAGGCCCGCGCTAAGATGACCTTGCATCCGTATCACTGGAACGGAGTGCAAATGGCCCACGGCGGCGCGATCTTTACCCTCGCGGATTTCGCGTTCGCCGCCGCGTCCAATTCGCACGGCACGCTCGCCGTGGCCGTCAACGTGAACATCACCTTCCTGAAGGCGGCCAGCACCGGCACGCTCTGGGCCGAGGCACGGGAAGTTTCCAAAAGCTTCAAGCTCGGCTCCTACACCATAGAAGTGAAAGACGACCAGGGCGAACTCGTCGCACTCTTCCAAGGCCTGGCCTACCGCAAGAAAGACAGGCTGCCGGTTTGAGGGAATTCCGGGATTGCGGTGCTGCGGCGATCCGCCAGCGACAGAGCAACCGGACCCAAGTTAGGGCGGCACACGGCGAACAGTTCGACACGTCCTCAGGGTACTGAAGCGGGCTTCTGCGAGAGAGGCGGGGGTTTACACGAAGGCCCAAGACTGATAATGTTCTCTCGGATGAAAACGACGTTGGCAAAGCCGGAAATCGTGGTTCGTAACGGGAAACCGGTTTCGGTCATCCTTCGCCTCCAGGACTACCAAGAGCTGCTGGAACGAGCGGAGGACGCGGAGGACACGGCTTGGCTGAAGAAGGCCCGCGAGAAGCCACAGCAGTACCGCCCGCTGGAGGACTACTTGGCTGAACGCAACGCCAAACGCCGTGTATAGCATCCTCCTCGAACGGGCCGCAGAGAGAGACCTGCGCCGCCTTTCGCCGGGGACCCATGACCGCATTATCCGAGCGATTCGAGGACTGGCAGGAAACCCGCGTCCGCCCGCTTGTCGGAAACTCACCGGCACGGAAAATGACTGGCGCATCCGTGTTGGCGACTACCGCGTGGTTTATGACATTGATGACACGGCCTGGGTCGTGCGGGTGAACCGCGTGCGACATCGCCGCGAAGTTTATCGCTGAAAGCCCGCCCGAAAGCTGGTCCGCTTGTCCGCCCGCCGGCCCCGCCCCCCAACCCTCAACTCTCAACCATCAACTATTCGATGGTGGTCATGGTGTAACGCCCGCATCACGCCCGCCTTGGAACGCAGCCTTCTTGATGCACAACGACAGAGGCGAACTGGTCGCCCTCTTCCAAGGCATGGCCTACCGCAAGAAAGACAAACTGCCGGTTTGACGCGCGGGCGCGTTGGTAGGGCACGATTTCCGGGCGCGCCGAGCGCAGGGATTTACGAAGTGCTGACCACAGTGATGTTTCCGTGACTCAGCAGCAGGGTCCGGCAGGCTCTACCTCATTGTCGGGCCGTCATCTGTTGTGCTGCTTTATCCACTCCCACGCTTTCGTAGGCAACCAGCCGCTGTAAGGCTTTCCCGTGATGTCGACCATAAACAAATTGTCATTCTCGTCCATCGTAGCTCGTATCTTTTCTTGCCATGTCGAGACCGGATCGGTTGTAGAGAGAATCCAGGTCGATTCGAGATAGTGCCACCATGCCGGGGCGGACTTCAGCGCCTCATACAGCTTTGCATAGTCCCTTCCCGGGACCTTAAGGTCGTATGAAACCAAGAGAATCATTGCGCACCTCCAAGAATCACATCGCCTTGCGTTCTATCAAGAAGCCGTATTTGGAAATTGGCGGGTGAGAAGTCCTCAACCTTCGCGCCCCTCCAACAGATTTCCAAATACGATTTCAGCGCGCGCGGCAGATTATCTGCATAGAAGACGACAGGGATGAGGAACTTTCCATTTTCGACTCGAAAGAACCGCCCCTTCACACCTTCGGCCTCAATCAAGATTTGCAGGCACTCGCTGGGCGTTCCCGGCCCAACTCCTCCTCCGCCGGCGACCGACGCAGTTGCTTCTGAAATCTCGGCTACATTTACGTACGATGGAATTTGCGGAGCGACGTCCACTCGCAGTTCTTTTGATGTCCAGACGAACTGCTTGGGGACAAATTTCCTTAGTGGAAAATAACCTGCGCCGCCAGCTCGCTCTTTGTTCACGTTATTGCACAATACTATGCAGTTCCGGGCGACTTCCCGCCCCGTGTTTCTGACCTCGATGCGTATCTGATAGACTAGGCGTTTTGCACCAGCAACTGATGCATCTTCCTCCTCATACTTTTCTATGAACGGTGAGGTCTCGCCGACCGCAAGCGCGAGCCGCGGGCGTACAATCCAGTTTCGGATTCGCTGGCCAAAGATCGCAAGAACAGCCACTGACAAGGTGCCGACAGCTCCCATGCCCGAAAAAATGAGTTTCCAGATATCATAAGCATCGTGTGAAGAGGAAGCCGTCGGGGACGGTTGTGAGGCAGTAACCGCTGATGGCTGATTGGTGGCAGGTTGCGGTAGCTGGGCTATGCAGACGGTGCAGCACAACAGACCAGCGATGGCGATCCATCTGCTATAACCTTTCACGGTACTTGCTTCTTTCGCCAAATCTGGCCCAACGGGCGGAAGCGTAGCCATGTCGATACCGTTTATCGGGATAGTCTCCGGGCGAGTGTTGGGCCACATAGCTACCTCAACTGGGTGTTCAGCGGTGGCTGATACGTCGCAATCAACTCCCGTTCAATCCGGTTCCTGTCGGCCTCCTGCGGAACCGCCATCGCATGAATATATCCGGCCCCCAGTCGAGCAGCCTCATTCCAACGATCATGATTCGGCAGCCGCCGCTGAAAGCTGTCCGCCTGACCAATATAGTAGGGCCGCCAGCGATTCTCAGCCGTGCGTCCGCAGAAAATATAAATCCCTCCAACGTCATTCCAGTCCGTGCCCGGAGTGTAAACTGTAAATTGATACGATGACCAAGTGACCGTCGCATTCATAAACAAGTCATGTGGCTGAGCCTGTTCTCAAACCAGATTTTTTGGTTTTATGTTGTCCACGCTTGTGATGCTATTCAAGTCTCATCCTCCGAGTCGAGGATAAAGTCGGCGATGAGGGCATTACGCCGTCGCCCGTCGCGTTTTCATGCTTGAAAAGTTGCGTGGCACCGACTTTGCCGCCAAGCCATCTTACTGCGATGCCTTCTCCGCCACACCAAAATTTGGCGGCAAATTGTTTTCCTACGGATTCGGCGACTTTTGCTTCTTGGTCTTCTTGGGTGCGGATTCGACGCGGCTGGCGGTCGTCCACTCGGCAAGTGCTGGCATGCCTTTGCCTCATGCGGCGAGTCTGGTGCAAACCGATGCGGCGTCAACACCAAAGCGCAGCACTGGAAGCATCTTTACCGGCTGCGCTTCTTCTTCAATTCCTTCCCCAACTTTTTCAGCGGCAGGGTGTTCATCACGTCGGCCTTGGTCAGCCGGCCTCTGCGGGCGACACCGGCGCCGAGGCGCAGGTTTGCCGGTGCGCATCTTGACACTACCCCCGTTTGGAGTTCCGCCTTCAGGCGGTTGGCGCAAGGAGCAGTGTTTTGCCGCCTAAAGGCGGAACTCCGAACGGCTTTGCCAGTTTGCTTGGGGGGCTGTGGCGAGTTGCGCCCGGTTTGCCGCTTCGTACCGAAAAGCTGTTGCCGTGAGGCGGTCGCCAGTTTAGGTTTGGGCCATGGCTGCCACGGTTGAAACCTATCGTTACATCGTCAAGACGCCCGGCGTTTGCGGCGGCAACGCCCGCGTCGAGAACACCCGCATTTGCGTGCATGACGTGATTGGCCTGCTTCAGAACGGCGAGACGGTGGATTCAATCACGCGCCAGCTTCCCGGACTGACCCGCGCGCAGGTTTACGAGTGCCTGGCCTATTACGAAGATCATCTTGCCGAAATTGACTACCTCGTGGCCCGGCAAATGGCCGAAGCCGGGGAAAGACCTTCCTGCTGGATAACGACGTTCCCGACGCCATTGCCCGCGTAATCCAGCAGTCCGGGCACGAAGCGCGCCGGCTGCGAGAACTTGTCCCGGTCAACACAGAGGATGCCGCGATTCTGGCGTTCGCACGCGGGCAGCGGGCGCTCCTGGTCACCTGCAATCGCGACCATTTCCTCACGCTGGCGGAACGGCATCCGCTCGCGGGGATTGTGATCCTCATCCGGCGCAAAACGCGCGTCGCGGAATGCAGCAACTTCTTGCGTTTGCTCCAAACCGCTGGCGAAGGCGGTCTCCGCGACAACATCAACTTCGCGTAAGCTCTGTTATTTGCCCGCTCTTTTCCGGCTTAACGCCTTCCTCAGCTTCTCCAGCGGCAGGGTGTTCATCACATCGGTCTTGGTAAGCCAGCCTTTGCGGGCCGCGCCCGTCTTTGGTCACAGGTAGCCGACGATCCCGAGGCAACCACGCCAAAGAGCAACGTGAAAGGAGCAATGAAAAATTGAGTAGTCATGCTGTCTGGAGACTACTTGGCCAGTTTTGGCAGCAACCGTTCGGCCAATTCGCTTGCCGCGTTTTGGAGTGCGGTCTTGGCGGCGGTCTGCTCAGCAATATCCACCGCAACGCTGGTCTGGCGATCCACGGCGAGGATGTCTCCGTTGCGTTTTTGGGCCTTCAATTCCACGCGGGCCTTGCAGGAAATCAGGTTGCCTTTCCGTAGGCCAAACGCACTGAAGGCATCGCCGGTGATTTCCACGTCGGGCTTGTCCTTGGACTTGTCGTCCAAAAGCGTGAACCCGCATTCCTGCAAAATCTTCCCCAACTCAGTCTCCGCCGCCGGGTCTATCGTCGGCGCGCCGAAATGCCGTTCGCCGACTCTCACCGAGACGGCTGGCAGGCGTTTGCCCTTCAAGGCCAGCTTGATCTTCTCAATGCGCTCTTCGCGCGTCACCACTTTGGCCACGAGCGTCTCGCCTTTGTCGGCGACGGTCTTACTGATTTTCTTGGCCAATTCGCCCGAGAGTTCGCTCAGCGCATCAGTACCAGCCCCCTCGACAGCTTCGCCGAAAACCCGGCTCGTCTCCGTGCCAATGATCTTGGCCACAATCACAAGGTTTTTGTCCACCTTGAACACGCGGCCGGTGACGAGCACCTTGGCGCCGGTGAGGTGGCCTACTTTGGCGGCGGTGTCGGGATTAACCGTGCCGGACAAACCGATCTCGTGTTCGCCCAGAACCTTTTCCAGTTCCGCGCGCTCGACGGTGATGATCTGCGGTTCGGCGGACAAGTTCGCGTTGACCAGCGCGGCCACTTTGGGGCCGAGGTCACGCACGGCTTCGTCCTTCGACTCGAAGTCAAAGACGGCGACGGTCAGCACATCCTGCGTGGCTGAATGGACGGTTGCGGTTGTAGCCAGCAGCAGGGACAGGATTGCAGCGTTCGTCAGTTTCATAATTCTCCTTTGGTTTTATGGTTGAGGTGTTTAATGCGGCAAAGAAATCGGCTCGGGATGCAACGCCAGTTCGCAAAAATGGATCAAGTTGAGTTGTGACTGCGGGCCTTCAGGCAGATTGGAGACCATCCCGGCTTGAACGACCACGACCGCGCCCCCGTTTTCAGGCACGGTGTAGAACGACGGTTGAAGCTTGTCCCGCTTCTCCGGCGGGGGCTGAACCCAGACCACTGCAACGCCTTTCCGCGCGATTGTCTGGATTTGCTCCGCCAATCCCTCGCGCATTTGCGCCTTGGCCGCGAAAGGACCGACGATTGCCAGCTTGCCCCGGAAGCTTTCCACCCCGGCCTCCTCCAAATCAATGAAGTTCACCTTCGCGCTTTTTGCCAGAGGTTTGATCTGGTTCTGGGGGTCGAAGAGACCCAGAGCGCCTTCCTCCTCGCCTGCCATGGACTTCAATTCTTTCAACAAATCCGGCGGATAAACCAGCACTTCCGTCGAGCCGAAAACCTTGTTCGTGCCCTCCAGCCACCGGACCAGAAAGCGCGTCTCGGCCTTCACGTCTGGGAAATCGAGCGCGGCGGATTCCGTGATGGTCTGCCCCGGCAACACCTGAAGCCGCTTCCACGGCGCTTCGCTCACGCGAACCGCAGTGGCGGATGTGGTTTGAACCAGCCGCATGCGCAATTCCGCGCTCACCGGCCGGTCCCCCGAGTTACGCCAGACGACGGCTATCTTTCGCACGTTGCCGGAGAAAACGGCCTGCGGCTCCCGGTCGGGCACGACTTCCAATCCCCCCTCGCCTGCCACGGAAACGCCCATCTGGACAAGAACCGCCGCCGCCAGCCATTTCCACACCGCCGGGTGTCTCGACCGTTGATCAGAAACCGTGTTCATGATGTGCGCTTGCGTTCAATAAGACACCCCGGAGTCGCAAATCCTTTGATCATTCCCCAGGCAAGGTCAGCAGCCAGACTTGCGTTCTTTTGACCACCAGCACTTGTCGGCCATTGCCAACAGTTTCAAGGCCAAGCATTCCGAAAGCAAGGAGCGGGTTGCGATCGCCTGGCAGCGGAGGGAAGGATTCTCCGGTGGGGTTGCCACGAGAGATGCGCCCGAAAGTTGCGCCCGTCCACAACGATCCGTCCACGAGCAGAAATGGCGCGCTCCGGTCCAGCGGGGCCGTCACGGTTTCTTCTGTGGGCTGAAGAGGGTGGTGAGGCGGAAATCGGTTCGCGGCATAGAGGAGTTTCGCTTTGTCGCTCTGGAGATCGAAAGCGACGATGCTCCACGGGTCCCACTGAAACAAGAGCAGTCGGTCGTTCCTGAGCGGACTTAACCAATTTGGATTTGGCCAACGAGCGCCACCGGGCGACTCCAGCAGTTGGCTCAACTCGCCAGACTTGGGATTGATTTGCCAGAAGCCGGCCAATTGTTCGCCGCTGGGCGCAACTGGAGCGCTGATCAGCGCGATCACCCGCTGCCGCATCGGATCGCTGCGCAAGTAGCGCACCGCGAAGGGAGGCGAAATATCGTCGAAAGGCGAACGCTTTTCCTTGCGGCGGCTGGAAGCAATCACGTTGCAATCACGCGTCTTGAAATCGTAGGCGATCAGGAAACCTTCATGCTCGCCAAGCCCCAGAAACAGTTTGTCGTTCAGAACGGCGAGGGAACGCACCCAGTTGGACGGCAAACCGTCGGCGGTTGTCAGGTGTTGCGGCGAACCGCCATCGGCCGGGAAGATAAACACACCGTCCCGGCGCGTGCCGACGAAGATTTTGTCGTCGTGGACACAGACACCGGTAATGACCGCGCCAAGGTTGTTGATTTCATCCCAGTTGTGTTGCGCCCGGCCCAGCATCCGGACAGAGCCATCGGGGATGCTGACGCTAACCAGTTGGACGAATCGGCTTCCATCTTTATAGCCGAGACCGATCAAGTAAGCCACGTTGTCCCGGACAATGATTTCGCCGATTCTTTCCAAGCCGTCGCAGACTTCAAACACCAGCCGTGCTTCCATCCAAGGTCTCGGCACGTCCTTGGCCAACTGAGGCTGCTGAAGCATCAGTTGATGTCGGGTGCCGGCCAGTTGCTTTCGAAAACTTTCACGGTCGCCGCCCAGCAAGCGCGCGTCAGGTGAATTGAACAGTGCTTCAACGCGGTCGAGATTTTGCAACAAGGCCGCTGTGTGGCTGGCCGGTAAGCGCCCTTCGCCACCCCATGCAGAAGTCCAAGGCGCTGGATGAACTTCAAACGTCGCTCCCCAACCTCGTGTGGCCATCGAAATGACGGGCTCTGCCAACTCACGCCGGTAACACATGAAATCCAGCAGGTGGGTGTATTCGGCCCAACGACTCTCCGGATCCAAATATTCCGGCGGCAATACATCAATGGCATCGAGCGCTGTTCGATAATAAAGCAAACGCAAGGAATCCGCTGCATCAGGCGGCAGACCGTTTAATATCTGCTTCACGTCGCCCACCATGGCCGCCATGCGACGGACGGCTTCATTCGTGGTGAGCGCGGTCGAACGCATATCCACGGCCAGTCGCCCAATCTTGCCATACATCTGAACTACGGGTGCGGAGTGGTGCAGCATTGACTCGTACAATGCATTCCAACGGCTGTAATCATCGGCGCTCAACTTCCATCTCTCGCTCGCGACTTTGCGTTCCGGGTTCTGTATGCACGTGCGCACGAAGGGCCAGGCCAGCAGACGATTAACCGCAACTGACGCACCGGAATAATACGGAGGCCCCGCTTCCAAATCCCAGAACGGCGGATATTTTTGGGCGAACTCCAGCCAGCGCGAAATCACTTCAATCGAATCACTCGTCCATGCCCGGGCCGTCGGCGACAAGCATTGCAGGTTTGGCAAAGCGTCATAATTGACCCAATAAGTGAATTGCTGAAAACGATGCAGATTTGTCACGAGCGCCGTGCGGTTGCTGCGCAAGAGTTCATCACGGAATTGCCGTTGCAGCGTTTCGAACAAGCTTTGGGTGTCCGCGTCGGGTCCTCCCTCGAACGGGGCCGCTTGTTTCATGTACTTCATCACGTCCACCTTTTGGATGGCCAATGCACGATTTATCAATCGAAGCGACCTCATGAGTTCCGGCGGCGCGGCGTTCTGCGGGGAAGCGTTATTGGTCGGCGCGACGACGGAACGGGTTTGCAGGAGACTGAGCGCGGCCTGCACAAGGCTGGACGCCAACGTGCGTTGATAAACCTCGCTGGCAGGCTCCAGCGCACAAGCCGCTTCCGCAGCTTCGAGTCCGCGAGAAAAATAGTTGTGGTCCGCTAGGAACTGCGCCTCGCGATGAAACCGGGACGCTTCCTTGGCGCGATCCAGCTTTCGAGCAATCGGTGCAATCGCAAGTTCCCTTGTGACTGAGTCCAGAAGTCCCTCCACCAGTCCCGCCATGTTCGTCTGGCTGCCAACCGCGGAGATTTTACCCAGTGCCGCACCGCCGGCGTCAGAAAGAAACAGCGTTGCCTTGATCTCCGACGCGCTGGACGACTTGCCGAATTCAAATTCCAGTAACGTCAGCGCCGCCAACAGATCACCAACCGGCTCGCTCGTCGGCAGGACGCGCTCGCGGTTGATTTCCTCGAGCCGTTCACGCTCCAGAACGGTGATATCGGCCGACTGCACCAGCCGTCGTTGCAGCAGCCGGGCAAGCGCCTCGCAAACACTGTCCAACTCGCGCGGCATATCAGCGTTGCGCACCGCGGCCACACACACGGTTCGCTGCCCTGCCGTCCGCCGCTGGCGCTTCCTGCACGCCACCCGCACGGCGTTCCGGATACTGTCTCCCCTCTCCGGAGCAGTGGCACCCTCCACCGTGAAGTCTGAAAGCTTGGCTCCAGTTGTGGCGTCAAACACTACGACGCCCAGCGCGTCATGACTGTCGGGAAAATTCTCCACGGCAGCAAACACCTCTACGCCCAGCAGTTTTCCCACGGCCACGGCCTGCCGGGCCTCGCTCAAACCACAGCGCCACAACTGCTGCTCCTGAAGAATCCGTTCTATCTGGCTGCGCTCGACCAGCACCACTCCTCCTTCTTTGCTCAACCCGGCTTCTGCCAGTGCCAACGCGTTCCCAGCGGCCTCTCCGCCGCAAGTGCTGACCAGCGCCACGCGCACCGGAGCGGAATTCGACTGCGGCTCCGCCAGCAGAAAACTTGGAATGAGCAGGAGGAAAACCGAAATCCGCGTTTTCATTCTTCAGCCCCTTTCACAGAGCATACCCCAGCGCCTGCGCCTCGATGCGCAGACGGCCAGCCGCCAAGCCCGGCCCTGGGCCCGTCCAGAACAACTTGCTTCCCACCAGCATCACGTTGCCGGACACATCCGCCAGAACTTCACATTCGTCTCCGTTAACGCGGATCTTCTGGCCGCTGAAAGTCACAAAGCTTTGACAACCTCGCGGGCCGCAAACCCTCAGATACAACGGCGGGGAATCCGGCACGTCCGGGTTCTCGGCCAGAATCAAACGCGCGCCTCGCTGATCGAAAACAATGGCCTGAATCTGATTTGGAAAAAGCGCCTCGATTTCGCGATAAAACCTTCGCGCCACGGCCAGTCGCGCGGCTGCCTCACCGGAACTGCGGCCGCGCCAGAGGCCCACGGCGAACCCGACAATCAAGCAGGCCGCGGCAGCCGCCATCCAACAAGCCAACCGTGGGAACCCTCGCCCGTCCGACCGCTCCACCGCCGCCGCGCGCCGCAACCCGGACGTGACATGCCGGGGAAACCGCTCCCAGTAATCATCCGTCCGGTCCGGCGCCCTCGCCGACTTCAACAACCGTTCGAGTTCGAAATCATTCATCCTGTTGAAGCGCCGGCTTGAGCCAGCGTTTGAGTTTTCTCCGCGCCGCAAAAACGCGCCACGAGACGGTCGTCTCCGAACAACCGAGCACCCGCGCCGCCTCGGCATGATTCATTTCTTCGTAAACCGTCAACACAATGGCAGCGCGTTGCTTGTCCGGAAGTCTAATCAACGCATCCTGCACACAGCGTGTGCGCTCATCGTTGCCGCTGTTCGCACAATGAGAATCGCTGTGAAGGGCGCGCTCCTGTTCCGCCCAGTCCCGAAATGCGCGCTGGCGCCGGGCGTTGCTTTTCCTCCAGTTCAAGCAGGCGTTCACGGCAATCTGATAGAGCCAAGAGGAGAAGCGCGCCTCACCGCGAAAACTGCCAAGCCGGCGGTAGGCTTGAACAAAAGCCTCCTGAGCGAGGTCCGCCGAGTCCGCCAGCGAACCCGTCATCCGAAACGTCAGCGCGTGAATCATCCGTTGATGGCTTGCCACCAGCTTCCCGAAGGCCTCCGAATCGCCCTCGCGGCTTCTGCGAATCCATTCCAGTTCGTCGCCAGAGTCGCCCATGCGCCCTCAGTTTAACCGGTGTGACAACCCTCGACGACAAATCCTTTGAAAATCTTATGGCGAGTTGTGGGATCAAATCACCTTCGCAAGCTCATGCGCTGCATAGTGCTGTATACTCGTTAGCTAAGGGAAATGACTGCTTTGATTACCTAACGTAAAACAATCCGTCCGGCGGACCTGTTGTCAACGGTTTCGTTTCTTGCTGAGTTCCTTCCTCAATTTCTCCAGCGGCAGGGTGTTCATCACATCGGTCTTGGTAAGCCAGCCCTTGCGGGCGATGCCAGCACCGAGCCGCAGAAAACCCGCGTGGTCGAGGCGATGCGCGTCCGGGCCGATGGCGCATTTGACGCCTTTGCTCTTCGCGTATGGCCAAAGCCGCCAGTCCAGATCGAAGCGCATAGGATGACAGTTGAGTTCAATCCATGTGCCGGTCTCGGCGCAGGCATCAATGACGGCAGTCTCGTTGACCGGATACGGTTCGCGTTCGAGCAACAGCCGGCCGCTCGGGTGGCCAAGCATGTGGACAAACTTGTTCTGCACGGCGCGGATGATGCGCTTGGTCATCTCGGCCTCGCCGCCGGCAAAGGCTTGGTGAACGCTGGCGATGACAACGTCCAACTCGGCCAGCAGGTCGTCGTCGAAATCGAGCGAGCCGTCTTTGAGCACATCCACTTCGCAGCCAGTCAGCAGGCGGAAGTCGCTGCCCTCGTCGGCAAGGCGCTGATTGATGGCCTTGATTTCCTTGAGCTGGTGGCGCAAGCGGGCGGCATCAAGGCCGTTGGCTTGGAAGGACGCCTTCGAGTGATCGGTGATGGCCCAATAGCTGAAGCCGAGTTCCTGCATGGCCTTGGCGATTTCGGGCAACGTCTGGTGGCCGTCGCTCCAAGTCGAGTGGTTGTGGAGCGAGCCTTTGAGGTCGGTCCATTCGAGCAGCCGCGGCAGATTGCCCTTCTCGGCGGCCTCGAATTCGCCATGATCCTCGCGCAACTCCGGCGGGATGTAGGCAAGACCAAACTTGGCGTAGATTTCGGCTTCGTCGTTGCAGCGCACGAGGAGCTTCGGGTCGCGTGTCTCCTCTTTCGATTTGAATAGGCCGTATTCGTTGAGCCGGAGGCCGCGGGCGATGGCGCGCTGGCGCATGACGATGTTGTGCTCCTTGCTGCCGGTGAAATAGGCCAGCGCGAACGGATACTCCTTGTCGCTCACGACGCGCAGATCGCTCTGAATGCCGCCATCGAGAATGACGCTGGCCTTGGTGTCGCCTTTGGCTGACACGTCGAGAATGCCGGGTTGCTGCGTGAAAAAATCAATCACAGCCGCCGGCTTTTTCGACGAGGCGAGAAAGTCAATGTCGCCGATGACTTCCTTCCATCGCCGCAGGCTGCCAGCCACACTGCAACGAATCACGTCCGGGTGCTGGCGGAGGCTCTCCAAAATCGGCTCGGCCACGCGCAACGCGTCGCTGAGCAGATGCTTGCTGGCGTAAAGCCGGCGGCGGGCGATGCCTTCGAGGAGGTTGGTTTGAGACTTTTCGCCGAAGCCGTCGAGTTCAGCGATTTTCCCGTCTTTGCAAGCCTGCTCGAGCTTTTCGACCGAGTCAACGGCGAGCGTCTTGTTGAGCGCGAGGATGCGCTTCGGGCCGAGGCCAGGGATGTCGAGCATCGCTACGAGGCCGGGCGGAATGCTGGCTTTCAACTCGTCGTAGTAGGCCAGCTTGCCGGTGGTGACGAGTTCAGCGACTTTTTTGGCGATGCCTTCGCCGATGCCTTTGACTTCGCCGAGGCGGTCTTCGGCGACGATTTTCTCGATCGGCTCGGCGAGGCTTTCCAGCGTGCGCGCGGCGTTCTGGTAGGCGCGGGTCTTGAAGGGATTCTCGCCCTTCAACTCCAGCAGCGTGCCGATGTCAACCAAGACCGCCGCGACCTGCTCTTTGTCCATGGAGCGAAATATGGGTCTGCTCCGGCGAAGTTCAAAGGCGAAAGTGGGGCAGCAACAGCGGGTGCATTTCGGAAGTACCACCAACGAAGTGGGGCAGCCGTCCCGGCTGCCATGGTCCGGCGACCGTCTCGGTTGCCGAACCAGTCCCGACTTGTCGGGACAGGCGAGGTTTCGGCGAGCGGGACGCTCGCCGGGACGGTCGCAGGCGCGGACGCCCGCGCCACTACCGGCGGTACTGCGGAGATGCACCCCTAATGGCGCGCATGGCGAACTTGCGCTTGAAAACGCGCAGGCGGGGAGTAGTCTGCACGCAAATGAAAAGCGCGAGCCTTATCTTCCTCACCGTGCTGACTTCCGCCTCTGTGAGCATGCGCGCGGCGGCGGCGGAACATTCCTTCAGTTTTCGAAACCCGCACCCGGCTTCGTTTCAGGTCGAGCCGGCGGCGTCTTCAGCAGAAGCGGCCGCCGGGCGCGTCAAATGGCTTCGCGCGTGGCCGACCGGAAACACCAACACGTTCGTTGAATTGGGCGACCGCGTGGTGGTTCAGCTTCAGGACACAAACGACTTGCGCCGGTTGACCGCCGGGCACGAACTGGAATTGGCGCGGGTGGTCACGTCAGACATCTTCATTTTGCAGGCCCCGGACGCCTGGACGGCGGCGCGTGAGGCGCATCGGCTGGCGGCGCTGCCGGAAGTGCAGGCGAGCTATCCGGTCATGCGGAGCCAAGTGGCATTGAATGGCCCGTATGCCTTCAAGCCGAACGACCTCGATTTCGGCTACCAGTATTACTTTGAAAACCGTTTCGCGGATGGCACGCCGCGCGGCGTGGACATCAACCTGCGCGCCGCCTGGCCGTACACGCGCGGCGCGGGAGTGACGGTGGCGGTTGGCGACACCGGCTTTGAAACGGATCATCCTGATTTGACGAACGCCGCAAGCGGAGCGCCGCATTACAATTTTGAAATTGACTCCACCAATGGCTACCCACCCACCAGCAGCGCCCACGGCACCGCCGTCGCGGGATTCATCGGCGCCCAGGCGAACAATTCGATCGGCATCGCGGGCGCAGCACCGGAGTCGAAGCTTGCCAGTTGGGTGGTGATTGGCACCAACGGCACGCTCGTCGCCGACGAAAGTCTGATGGATGCCTTCCAGTATCAATCCAACGTGGTGCAGGTGCAGAACCACAGTTGGGGCAATCCCGGCGCCCAGCTTTACGGGCCAACTTTGCTGGCCAGCATCGGCATTTCAAACGCGATCACCTTCGGCCGCGGCGGTCGCGGCGTCATCTTGACGCGCACTGCCAACAACTATCGCGCCGATGGTGGAAACGCCAATGACGACGCCTATTGCTCAGACCCACGCGTGATCGGCGTCGCTTCGGTCCGCGCGGGCGGGCGCGCCGCCAGCTACAGCAATCCCGGCGCATGTGTTCTTGTGTCGGCCGTGGGTGGCGACTCACAAGATGGTGCATGGGAATTCACCACGGACCGTCAAGGGTTGGCCGGCTACAACCCTGTTCGGTTGTTTACAGACCCGACCTTCTGGGACTATGCGTACAACTTTTACGGCACCTCCGCTGCCGCCCCACAAATTGCCGGCATCGTGGCGCTCCTGTTGTCGGCCAATGCCAACCTCACTTACCGTGACGTGCAGCAGATATTGATTCTGTCAGCGCGCCATTTTGATTTTGCGGATCCTGTTCTCACAACGAACGGTGCCGGCTTTCTGGTCAGCGACAACGATGGCTTTGGCGTGCCGGATGCCGGTCAAGCGGTGACGCTGGCGCGGAGTTGGCCAAACCGCCCGCCCGTGACGACCGTCACGTTTACCGCCACCAATCCAGCCGCAATCCCTGACGACGGCCTGCGCGTGCTCGTCACCGGCAGCGCTATGCCGACAAATCTCACTTCGATTCACACCGCGCCCAGCACCGGGCCGCAAGCGGACACGCCGACGCCAGCCGTGCCGCTGGTGGACTTTGGATTCGGGACGAACGTCGCCGGATTCAATCTCACGAACAAAGCCGCGCTGATTCAACGCGGCATAAACACGTTCGCCGACAAAATCAACAATGCCGCTGCGGCAGGCGTGGCGTTCGCGGTCATTTACAATTACCCGACAAATGCCGGGGGCGGCGGCGGCGACCAGTTGTGGGCCTTGGCCGGTACAGACTTCGTGCCGATCCCAGCCGTGTTCATCGGCAACAGCGACGGCGTGGCGCTCCAAGCCCTGTTCCAGACGAATGTGTCGGCGTTGGCGCAAATCCACTTGAATTCGACCAATTACGTTTTCAACGTCACGAACACTTTGCTCTGCGAGCACGTCGGTTTGCGCGTGATGACCGACCACCAGTTGCGGGGCGACGTGCGCATCACGCTCGTCTCACCCGCCGGCACGCGCAGCGTGTTGCAGCATTACAACAGCGACACCAGCCCCGGCCCGGCGGACTGGACTTACTACTCGACACATCATTTTTACGAAAGCAGCGCGGGTGACTGGACAGCCTGCTTCAGCGATGAAGGGACCAACTACACCGGCACGGTGCAAAGCGTCAGCCTGACCATTTACGGCGTGCCCATCCACGACCACGACAAGGACGGTTTGGATGATTTTTGGGAAATCTGGTATTTCTGGAACGACCGCCTCACCGATCAAGGCCCGAAAGACGATCAGGACCGCGACGGTTACTCGAATGCCCGCGAGCAAGTCATGGGCACCGATCCCACCGTGCCGGACAACTTTCCATTCAACCTTGACCTCTCGCCATGGAACCAGACCCGCGCGCGCCTGAGCTGGGCGAGCAGTCCGTATTTCACTTACGAAGTCTGGAGTGGAACGAACGTGGCTTCGTTGAACTTGGTTACCAACCTGCCGGGCCGTTTTCCGGAGACGGAATGGTTTACGCCGTACGACAGTCCGCCCCAACAGTTCTTCCGGGTGCGAGCCACGCCAATTCCGTGACGGCAGGCCATGCTGCGTTTTCAAAGGATTCCTTGCGCCCTGACCATCGCCGGCTCGGACAGCGGCGGCGGGGCGGGGATTCAAGCCGACCTCAAAACCTTCGCCTCCCTCGGCGTGCACGGCACGAGCGCCATCACCTGCATCACGGCGCAAAATCCCAGGCGTGTGGCGTGCATCCGCAGGGTTGACTCCGTGATGGTCCGCCGCCAGATCGAAGCGGTTTTCGATGAGCTGCCGCCCGCAGCGGTCAAGACCGGCATGCTTTACTCCCTGGAGATCATCCGCGTCGTCGCCGGCTTCTTCTCGCGCGGCAAACGTCCGCCGCTGGTCGTTGATCCGGTCATGGTTTCCACCAGCGGCGCCGTGCTGTTAAAACCATCGGCCATTCGGATTCTGAAACAACGTCTCCTGCCGCTCGCAACGCTGATCACGCCGAACCTGCACGAGGCCGAAATCCTGACTGGCGAAAAAATTTCATCCGTCGAAGACATGCGCGTCGCCGCGAAGAAACTTCACGCGCGGTTCGGCTGCGCCGCGCTGGTCAAGGGCGGACATCTGCGCGGATTGAAAGAGGCAGTGGACGTGTTTTATGACGGCAGGGAGGAACTGCTGCTGACCGCCCCGTTCATCAAAGGCATCAGCACGCACGGGACGGGTTGCACCTGCTCGGCGGCCATTGCGGGTTATCTGGCGCTGGACCGCAGCCTGTCTCGCGCGGTTGAGGAGGCCAAGCACTACGTCACACGCGCCATTTATCAGAGTTACACCGTCGGTCGGCACTGGGGTCTCCGGCACACAGGCTAAAGAAAAGTTTTTTTGAGCAATCAGAAGAGTTTAGGTCTATAATGCATAAAAGTTCTAAGCGAAATATGAAGACAACTAAGCATCTCTCCGCACTGGCGATGGCCGCGATCCTTGTTCTGCCTCTTGGCGGCTTCGGCGAACCCCAAAGTGATGCCAAGGCCGACAAGCCCAAACCTTATCCCATCGACACCTGCGTCGTCTCCGGCGACAAGCTGGGCGAAATGGGCAAGCCATACGTGTTCACCTACGAAGGCCGCGAGATAAAGCTCTGCTGCAAGTCGTGCTACAAGGACTTCAAGAAAGACCCGGCCAAATACGTCAAGAAGATCAAGGAAGCCGAGGCCAAAGCCAAGAAGTAGTACCGTAATCCGGGTAGCTGGTTTCAGAGCGTGTACGAAAAAGCCCGACGGCTGTAGCCACCGACGTAAGGAGGTGGTTTTGCCGGCCAGAAACTGGAGCTTGTTCCCCGAAAGCTTTCGGGGCTACAATTCTCGTACAAACTCTCAGTTGCCGAGCGGTCACAGCCATTGCTTCAGCCGCTCGCGCAACAATTGCCGCGCGCAATAGCAGCGGGACTCAATCGCCTTGGGCGTGGTTTGGAGAATTGCCGCCGTTTCGTTCACGGAAAGCTCCTCCCATTCGCAAAGAACTATCGCCTCGCGCAGGTCCTCCGGAAGACATTGGACCGCCCTACGCACCGCTTCGGCGCGTTCTCTTGCCTCGACTTGCTGATGCGGGGTTTCGGTCTGAGCGGGAAGCGCATCGCCCAAGTGCTGGTTGTGCGTTTCCAACTCCGCCTCCAGCGACACGCTCGGATGCCGCGACCGCCAGCGAAGCTGGTTGCGGGCGAGGTTTGCAGCAATGGTGAAAAGCCAGGTGCTGAATCTTTGTTCAGGGCGGTAAGCTTTCCCCGCGCGAAACACCCGCACGAAGGTTTCCTGTGCGAGGTCGTGGGCGTCCTCCTCGTTACCCAGCATCCGGCAAAGGAAATGAAACACGCCCGCCGCGTGACGCTCCATGAGGTCGTTCAACGCGGCGTCCTGACCGGCCGCCAAACGCTCCATGTCGGCACGGTCGAGAGCGTCGGGATCAGTCGTGTCCATGACCGGCGGCGCTTTCGTGAGACATGGATTTTTCGATTTGTTCGTGGAAGCCGAGCGTGAGCCGCTGCATTTCGGCAAGGTAGCGGCGACCCTGCTCCGGGGGCATCGTGCGGCTGACTTCTGCGAAATGGCGCATCATTTCCGCCTGGCACTGCGCCCGGAGCGAGGCGATTTCGCCAAGTTTCTGCTCCACTGCCGCCGAGACGTTCGTGCCGCCGCCGACCAACTCGCGGAGTTCACGCTGTTTGGCGGCGATGTGTTCGCAATAGCTCCGACACTTGGGCAAGTAGCCCTCGTGAAGTTGCCGAATGCGGGCGATCGCCGCGTCGCTGAGGCGGAATTCCAGCCGCAGCCAAGCCAAGTCGTCCGCGGGTTTCTGGAAATGCGTCACGCACAAGCGCCCGGTGAGACGATAAGCGCCGAGGAAAATCGCCACGCTGGCCAGCGCCACAGCGACGATGATGAACGAGGACCTGCGCACGGCTCGTCAGCGAACCTGGTTCGGCGCCACCGCCGCCAAGTAGCGCTCTTGTGCAGCTTGTTTGACGGCGCCAATTCCGCTGACGGCCCCTGCCAACACGCCAGCCACAAGCAGGGCCGTGATGCCGGCCAGCGCCCAGTGCGGGCGCAACAGCCAATCGGCGAGTTGATCCACCCGCGCGAGCCATGAACCGGCGGGCGACTCGGCTTCTTCGCGTTCGATGCGCCGCCACACGGCCTGTTGGAAACGCGGCGGAAGCGGTGGCGTGGGGCGCGACTCGCGCAGGATCGTGCGCAGTTTCCCGTCATCCGGTTCTTGAAACTCGTTTTTCACGGTCAACAGGGCGGTATTGGGTCTGCCGCCCGGAGATTATTCGTTTGGGGACACGCTGGCAATCTCACCTCTCGCTTCCATGCTGATGTGTATGACCAGAATGGGCGTCGTGTCGGGCCGTGGCGCTCTGGGCCAGCCACGGGAACTGTTCCAGCGCGCGGGGGCTGGCCGCCACGTTGCGGTTCTGCGCCACCAGGTTGGGGTCGCTGTTCACGCCAGAGACGACGCGGACTTGCTGTTCGCGCCCACGTGGGGAGCCGGGCAGCAGGCCGCGCTGTAGCCGGTCTTCCGTGATGCCCGGCACGGTGCGGATTTGGTTGTCTCTGGCGCGCGGCGAGAGCAACGGCTCGGCCGCGCGGGCATTGAGGTTCGCGGTCGCGGCGACGGCAGCCACGGCCACGGTCAGGATGATGTTGTTCGTTTTCATGTTCAGTCTTTCTTTTGGTTTCGGCGGCGAACCATTCGCCGCTTCGATGTCTGCCTGTTACTACCCCGCTACTGCGGAAATCCCTCAAGTTTTTCCCAATAGCTCTGCTGGCCGGGCAAAGCATGAAATGCAGCGATCAACGGTTTGAAGAGGTAAGCACTCCACCAATCTTGAGTGCAACCCGCAGCGCCTGAGTTCGCACTTGGGCCGTATGTTAACCCGGAAATTTCACACGCGCCTCGAATGGCCCCCGGCGTGTAGCCGCAACTCCGCACCGGCGGGGTTGCGATTGCCCGCCCGCCGTGGGTCGCCAAGCGCAAACTTCACCGCGTAAAACGTGGTAAAGTTTGCGGCTACAGCGCGTGAAATTTCCAAGTTAAGCGGTACAGGCGGACGGCAGGCCAGTCGTGACATTCCATTCAGGGAGGCACGGCCTCGATTCTCCGAACAGCGAGTGCCAACAATTCTTACTGGCATGTTTGCTAAAATGAAATACGATACTTTCTATCGTATTTTGAGCAGATGAAAGTCTCCAAAAAGACCGACTATGCGCTGCGCGCTTTGTTCACCTTGGTCGAACACTTTGGTCGCGGCCCGATTCCGATTCGAGAACTGGCCCGGCGCAACGACGCGCCCAAGCGGTTCCTCGAACACATCATGCTCGATCTGAAAGCCAAGGGCTGGGTGGACAGCGTGCCGGGCATTCACGGTGGCTATGTGCTGGCCAAAAAGCCGACCCAGATCACCATGGGCGAAGTCGTGCGCTACTTCGACGGCATTCTCGCACCCATTGATTGCGTGTCGGTTTCGGGTTACAAACGCTGCACTCAGGAACCGGTCTGTCGGTTCCGGCGGGTGTTTCTGGACGCCCGGAATTACGTCACCGAACTGATGGACAACGCCACGCTCGCCGACGTGGCCAAAGGCGCGCCGGTGACCAGACATGAAGTCTTCGCGCCAGGTTTCGTCGGTGGAGAAGGCATTTGAATCCGCCCGCCCGCGGTTGCGCTGGGCGACACCGCTGCCCGAAACTTTTTCAAAAAAACAGTTGACAGCGGATTCAAAACCGCTAGATTTACGACCAGTATAGTCGTTATTCGTCGCTGGCTTGGGCTGGCGGCAGTTGACGGCGTGAACGGGGCGATACGTCCTATTACGGCTGAATCGAATTACGGGAAGTGGCCGAAAGCGTTCGCTCCTTTTTAACGGCAACAAAGACGACAATATTGGTCGTCAATAAGAAAGTAAAAATAGACAACGATGAAAACATATCAAAACCATCGGGGAAAAACTACTCCAACAATTCTGCACAGCAGGCTTACAGGGCTGCTCGCGGCACTGGTTGCCACGGCCGTTGTCCAAGCGAGAGCGGCGGACGGCCCGGAGGCGCGTGCCGGGTCAACGCCTGCGGCGGCTTCATCGCCTGACACTGCGGAAACCAAGACTGAGAAACCACCGCCGCTCCCGCTCCACCAGATTGAGGGCAACGGTGGCATCTTCTCGACGCTGTCGGCCTACATCGTTAATCCGCCGCGCAACGGCGAGGCGGTCGGCCGGCCTAGCGTCGGCTTCGCGTTTGTAGATATTGGCAACGGGCGAAACTTGGAGGCGTTCACGCTGACCGAAACGCCGTGGAAGCGGCTCGAACTCGGTTACGGTTTCAACCGGCTCGATCTCGGCGACCTGCCGCAGGACATCGAGCGCGCCACCGGCGCGCGCCTGCGCGATGACAGCGTCCTGTTGCACAACTTCAACGCCCGCCTGCAACTGTTGAAGGAAGGCGAGTGCGACCGGAAATGGGTGCCGGCGGTCACGTTCGGCACGCACTTCAAATACAACGACACGATCAAGCGCATTGACGGCGACCTCGGCGGGGCGATGACCGCCATTGGCGTCGGAGACAATAGCGGAGTGGATTTCACGCTGTATGCCTCGAAACTGTTCGCATCTCTGCCGCGTCCCGTGCTGCTGGAACTCGGCGGGCGTGCGACCAAGGGGGCGCACATCGGCCTGTTGGGATTCACGGGTGACTACGAGTTCGTCTTCGAAGGAAACGTGGTTGTGTTCGTCACGAGTCAACTGGCGCTGGCGGCCGAGTACCGTCAGAAGCCCAATGAATACAAACCCATCGGCGGGCTGGTGAAAGGCGAGGACGACTGGTGGACGATTGACGCGGCCTACGTCGTCAACAATCACCTGACGCTCGCCGCTGGTTACGGGCACTTCGGCGGTGTGTTGAATCACGACGCCAATGGCGTGTGGGGCATCACGACCAAATTCGAGTTCTGAACTGAACCAAAACACAGCCAACCAACCACACGAAAGGAAACATGAGCACACCTCGCCACCACCTGAGCACGCTGGCGCTGCACGCCGGCCAAATCCCTGACCCCACCACCGGCGCCCGCGCGGTGCCGATTTACCAGACGACCTCGTACGTCTTCAAAAGCACGGACCACGCCGCGAATCTTTTCGCCCTGAAAGAATTCGGGAACATCTACACCCGAATCATGAACCCCACGACCGACGTCTTCGAGCAGCGCATGGCGGCGATTGAAGGCGGCTCCGGCGCATTGGCGCTGGCGTCCGGGCAGGCGGCGGAAACGCTGGCGCTGCTGGCCATCACTCAGGTGGGCGACGAGATTGTGTCGGCGAACAATCTTTATGGCGGTACGTATCAACTCTTCCACTACACGCTGCCCAAGCTGGGGCGCACGGTGAAGTTTGTGGATTCAAGGAAGCCCGATGAGTTCCGCAAAGCCATCACACCGAAGACGCGCGCCCTCTACGCCGAGACCATTGGGAACCCGAAGCTCGACGTGCCGGACTTCGAGGCGCTGGCCAAGATCGCCCACGACGCCGGCGTGCCGCTGGTCGTGGACAACACCATTGGCGTCGGTCTGGTGCGGCCGATTGACTTCGGCGCGGACATCGTCGTCAACTCGGCCACAAAATACATCGGCGGTCACGGCACGAGCATTGGCGGCGTGATTGTGGATTCGGGCAGGTTCAGGTGGAACAACGGCAAGTTCCCGGAATTCACCGAGCCGGACCCCAGCTATCACGGTCTGGTCTATTGGGACGCCTTGAGCGACGTGCCCGGCATGGGCAACGTGGCGTTCATCCTGAAAGTGCGCGTCACGCTGCTGCGCGACATCGGGCCGGCGCTGAGTCCGTTCAACGCGTTCCTCTTCCTGCAAGGACTGGAGACGCTCCCGTTGCGCCAGCGCCAGCACTCGGCGAACGCGCTGGAGGTGGCGCATTTTCTCAAGACACACCCACTGGTGAACTGGGTCACTTACCCCGGCCTGCCGGACGATCCGAACCATCGCCTCGCCGCGAAGTATCTCCAGCGCGGCTTCGGCGGCATCGTGGGTTTTGGCATCAAGGGCGGCCTGGAGGCGGGCCGCAAGTTCATCAACTCGGTGAAACTGCTTTCGCACTTGGCCAACATCGGCGACGCCAAGAGCCTCGTTATCCATCCGGCCTCGACGACGCACTCGCAGCTCACGCGGGATGAGCAGGAGGAGACCGGTGTCACCGAAGACTACGTGCGCCTCTCCATCGGCTTGGAGGATGTCGAAGACATCCAGGCGGACATTGACCAGTCCCTGCGCCAAGCCGCCGCTTAAGGAAGCTCCTCCATGTCCCGTTCCCAGAACATCCTGCAGGCCGTTGGCCGGACGCCGTTAGTGCGGCTGAACCGGATTCCACGCGGACTGGCTTCAGCCATCTATGTGAAGGTGGAGTCTTTGAATCCTAGCGGCAGCGTCAAAGACCGCGTGGGGCTGGCGATGATCGAAGCCGCCGAACGCGAAGGCCTCCTCCGCCCCGGCGGCACGATTGTGGAAGCCACCGCGGGAAACACCGGCGTCGGGCTGGCCCTCGCCGCAGCCGTCAAAGGCTACCGGCTCATCGCGGTCATGCCCGACAAGATGAGCGAGGACAAGATCAGCCTGTTGAAGGCGTATGGTGCCGAGGTGGTCGTCACCCCTACCAACGTGCCGCCGGATTCGCCCGAAAGTTACAACGGCGTGGCCGACCGGCTGGCGCGCGAAATCCCCGGTGCCTTTCGTCCCAACCAGTTCGCCAATCCCAACAACCCGCTTATCCATTACCTCACCACCGGCCCTGAAATCTGGGACGATTCCTGCGGTGAGGTGGACGTGTTCGTGGCTGGCATGGGCACGGGCGGCACGATTTCTGGCGTGGGCAAATTCTTGAAAGAGAAAAAGCCGGAGGTCATCATCGTGGGCGCCGACCCGGAAGGCTCGATTCTTTCGGGCGACAGCCCGCGTTCCTACAAGGTCGAAGGCATCGGCGAAGACTTTATTCCCAAAACCTTCAACCGGCAGGTCGTGGACGAAATGGTGCGCGTCAGCGACAAGGAATCCTTCAACACCGCGCGGCGGCTCGCCCGCGAAGAAGGAATCCTGGCGGGCGGTTCCTCCGGCACCGCCCTGGCGGCGGCGCTCAAATACGCCCAGCGCCTCCCGCAGCCCAAAACCATCGTCGCGCTGCTGCCTGACACCGGGCGCAACTACATGACCAAAATCTACTCCGACGCCTGGATGCAGGAGAACGGCTTTTGGGAGGACCGCCAGCAACGGGCCGTCACTGTGGGCGAAGTGCTGGGGCGCAAACCGCGCTTGCACAGCCTCATCAGCGTTGGGCCGTCCGACAAACTCCGTCTGGCCATCCAACTCATGCAGACGCACAACATCTCGCAACTGCCGGTGCTGGACGGCGACAGGGTGGCTGGCAGCTTGAGCGAGTCATCGGTGATGAAAACGTTGCATGACGGGATTGACTTCCATAATCAAGCGATCTCCGCGGTCATGGCCAAACCGCTCCCCGGTTTGGAAGAAACGGCCGATGTAGCCGAGGCTTATCGCCTTTTCCTGGGCGGCGCCCCCGGCATCATCGTCCTCCGCCGGCGCAAACCCGTCGGGTTGATTACGCGGGCTGACTTGATTGCTTCTTGGATCGGACCCGTTGACGAAACCAAAGCCCCGAGCACGCAATGAGCCATGAAGTTTGAAACCCGAGCCATCCACGACGGCCAGTCTCCCGACCCGCGCACTGGCGCGGTGGCCGTTCCCGTATATCAGACCTCGACCTACCAGCAGGATGCCATTGGCCAACCCCGTGGCTTTGAATACTCGCGCACGGGCAATCCAACCCGACAGGCGCTGGAAGAGGCACTGGCGTCGCTCGAAAGTGGCCAATACGGATTGGCCTTTGCGTCCGGCTTGGCGGCGACCACAGCCGTGCTGCATCGGCTGTTGAAACCGGGTGACCACGTCTTGGCGGGCAGCGACCTTTACGGGGGCACCTACCGCCTGCTCGAACGCGTCTTTCGCGGCTGGGGCGTGGAGACCAGTTACGTCGAACTGACCGACACGCTGGCCTTCGATCTGGCCCTCCAGCCCAACACCGGGCTGATCTGGATCGAGACCCCCAGCAATCCGCTACTCAAGGTCGCCGACCTCCGCGCCCTGGCCGCCCTGGCGCGGCAACGCGGTGTCTGGCTTGTAGTGGACAACACCTTTGCCAGCCCGTATTTCCAGCGTCCACTGGAGTTGGGCGCGCATCTGGTTGTCCACAGCACCACCAAATACCTCGGCGGCCACAGCGACATCATTGGCGGCGCGGTGATCACCTCCGACAAGGATGTTTACCAGGAACTTAAATTCTATCAGAACGCCGCCGGCGCCGTCCCTGGGCCCTGGGATTGCTGGCTGGTGTTGCGCGGCTTGAAGACGTTGGCGGTGCGCATGCGCGAGCACGAGCGCAATGCCCTGCCCCTGGCGCGCCGACTGCGCGGGCATCCAGCCGTTGAGCGTGTGTATTACCCCGGCCTGCCCGACCATCCCCAACATGAGTTGGCCCGGGCGCAAATGTCCGGTTTTGGCGGCATGATCAGCTTGGAACTCAAGGGCGGCTTTCCGGCAGTGGAACGTTTCGTGAGCCGGCTGAAGCTATTCATCCTGGCCGAGAGTCTCGGCGGCGTGGAATCACTGGTCTGCTATCCGCCCCGCATGACCCACGGCGCTTTCACCGCCACCGAGCGCCAGGAGCGCGGCATCAAAGATAATCTGGTTCGGCTTTCGGTGGGCCTTGAACACGCGAGCGATCTGGAAGAGGACCTGTTGAAGGCCCTGGCCCCATAAGAAAAACGGGTCTTTTCCAACTCGAGTGGGTGGATTTCGAGGCGGGAAGTGAGTTGGAGCCTCGCAAGATGAGCGGCTTGTCGCCATGCTTGAAAAAGAGGCTTTTTTCGTTCAGTGGCGTTTCATTGCGCCGCTGTTTATTTCTGAGGGTTTTTATCCCGCGCGGGGTAAGACATTGTGAAAGGCGGCCAGAGTGGCTGCCGCAGGAACAACAAATTGATGAAGAAAGATGGTATGACAAATGGCAATCCGCTCCGAAAAATCGTTTATGGTGCCGGTTGTGCGCTGGCAGTGGCCGCGCTGGTCGCTCCCGCTCTCGCGGGGGGCGAAGCCGAGAAAGCCAAGCCTTATCCGCTCAAAACGTGTGTGGTCTCCGGCGAGAAACTGGACGGCGACATGGGCAAGCCCTACGTGTTTACCTACCAAGGGCAGGAGATCAAACTTTGCTGCAAGAGTTGCCTCAAGGATTTCAACAAGGAACCGGCCAAGTACATCAAGAAGCTCGAAGAGGCGGAAAAAGCCCCGCCCAAGAACGCGCACGCACACCAGCATTGACCGAGCGGCGGGAAGTCCCGGGCTACTCTTCGGCTTTCCCTCGAACCCAAATTCCGACGACAAACCCCATTCAACATGAGAACGAGAATTCTTTCCGTCGTCGCCCTGAGGGTGGGGCTGGCATTGTTTGTAGTGGTGGCAGGCTGCCACTCCACGTCTGATCATGGATCGAGTTCCTCCGAACCCCGTCAGGGCAGTTGCCATTGAATCCCAGTTAAGCCCTTTGTGCCGCGCCGTCTTAACGGATGCCAAGTTATGCAATCTGACCACGAGACGCGAAGAATCTTGGTCGTGGATGATGACCCAATTTGCGCCCGAATCGTGGCGCACTGGCTGGCCGGCGAAGGTTTTGAAAGCGACGACGTTTCCAACGGGGCGGAAGCATTGAACCGGCTGGCTGAACGAAATTATGACGCCGTGGTCAGCGACGTGCAGATGCCGGTGGTGAACGGCTTCGAGTTACTGCAACATGTCCACAAGCGCTTTCCGCACCTGCCCGTAATCCTGATGACCGCGTTCTGTGAAGAAGGAATGTGCCAAGCGGCGGAGGCATGGGGAGCGGCGACCCTGTTGCAGAAGCCGCTGGCACGAGAAGAAGTGCTCTCTGCACTGTCCGCGCTTATTCACCGGAGTTGCCAGTCCAATCCGGATGCCGCGGAACTCCAGCTCAACCACCACTGATGAAGCCCATCGTCTATGGAAACGAAGCCACCTGCCCTCTTCCTGTTGGTGGTCGCAATGACCGTCTTGGTGGGATGCCATCCTGGACATCACCACAGTGCTTGTTCCGCGGAACTCAACCAAGGCCATTGCCATTGAATGGCGACCGCGCTCGCCCGGCGTCACCCGACCCCGCTGGCAGCGCAGCCCCGCTCGTCCGCCGGGATTGCGCCTTCGACTCTGAACTTCTAGGCTGCTCCGCCCGTGGTGTGCCTTGACATGCCGCACCGTTCGTTGTTTTTGGTCCTTGGAAGTTCGGAGTTATGCGAGTCAGCAACCTTTGCCTGTTGAGCCTGGCCTTGGCCGCAGCCACCGCCACCGCGACGGCGGCGGACACGAACGCCGTTCAAATCACGCCCGCGTTCCTTAACGCGCTGGCGGACGAGGCGCGCACGAACAACCCGGCGTTGCGCGCGGCGGACGCCCGCGTGGACGCCGCCCGCGCCAACGAGCGCAGCGTGCGCACCTGGGAAGACCCGATGTTGCGCCTGGGCCTGATGGGCGCCGAGCGCTCGATGCGCCGGGATGACGGCGATTTGCTTTACGGCGTCGAGCAAAAGCTGCCGCTGTGGGGCAAACCGCAAGCCGAGCGCCGCGTGGCGCAGGCGGAAACGGCCGTGGAACAAGCCAGTGTCACGAACCGTTTCCAGCAGTTGCGCCGCGACCTCGCCAAGGCCGTGTTCGCCGCGGCTCTGGCGGATCGCACCGTCGAGGTCAGCCGTCAGGATTTTACGTGGCTCGACCTCATGTTGCAAGCGACCGAGCAGCGCTATCAAACCGGTGACGCGACCCAATTCGACGTCCTGCGCCTGCAAAACGAGCGCGCGCAGCGGAGCAACCGCCTGCAAACGGAACTGCAGTCGCTCAACCACGCGCAAGTCAATCTGAACCGGCTGCTGGGCCGCAATTTGAATTCACCCTGGCCCGCGCTGAAGCTGCCGCCGGTGGCCGGTCCGGTCCACTTCAACGAGCGGCTCGTTCAGTTCGCGCTCAGATACGAGCCGGAATTGAACATGCGCCGGCAAGAAATCAAGCAAGCCGAGGCCAACGTGAACGTCACGCGGCGCGCCCGCTACCCCGACGTGAGCCTCGGCGCGGAAACCCGCGATTACACCGGCACCGGTGAGTTCCGGCAGAGCATGGTCACGCTGAGCCTGAACCTCCCGTGGGGCAACCGCAAACGTTACGCCGCCGCCATCCAGCGCGAGGAAGCGAAATTGAAATCCACACAACTCGACACCGCCGATCTCGAACTCGCGCTGCGCAATGAGGTGCACAATCTCACCGTGAAGATTGACGCGGCGCGCCGCGAGGCGCTGCTTTACCGCGACGAAATTCTCCCGCGCAGCCGGACGGCTTTGGCGAGCGTGCAAGCTGTGTGGGAAGCGGGGCGCGGTTCGTTCCGCGACCTGCTTGACGCGCGCCGCATGTTGGTGGAGGCGGAATTGATGTCGGCCCGCGCCGTGGCCGAGCAATACCAAATGTTGTCCGAACTCATCCTGTGCTGCGGTCTGGGCGATCTGGAAGCGCTGGAAATGATTGACGCGCAGCCGGAGAAACCAGCGGAGAAGGAATCCCATGAAAAGTAAAATCCTTTGGGCGATCAGCGCGTTGACCGTCGCGGGCCTGCTTGCGATGGCGGCCGGCTGCGGCAGGTCCGCGCCCGCGCACACCGACCACACCCTTGGCGCCGCGAAGCAGAAGTATCACTGCCCGATGCACCCGACTTACGTCAGCGACAAGCCGGGCGACTGTCCGATTTGCGGCATGAAGCTCGTTCCGATCAAGGAAGACAAACCGGCGGCAGGCGGCGGGCATAAAGGCCACGGCGCGGCGGCAAAGGAGGCTCCCGGTGTGCCGGGCCGCATCAGCATCAGCCTCTCGGCCGATAAGCGGCAGATGATTGGTCTGACCTTTTCGACGGTCGAAAAGCGCGAACTCACGAACACCGTGCGCACGACGGCCGTGGTGCAGCACGACGAAACCCGCTATGCCCGCATCTCCCCGCGGTTTAGCGGCTGGGTGCGCAAGCTCCATGTCAACTTCACCGGCGCGCCCGTCGCGAAGGGCCAGCCGCTCTTTACCGTCTATAGCCCGGAACTCTTTTCCACCGAGAACGAGTACCTGATCGCCTGGCGCAGCCTCCAGCAGTTGAAAACGGACGCGCCCGCCGACCAGCACAAAGCCGCCACCAATCTGGTGGGTTCCGCCCGGCGCCGACTCGAACTCTGGGAGATTAGCGACGACGAAATCCGCGCACTCGAACAGCGGGGCACGGCCAGTGACGAAATGCCTTTCCAGTCGCCGATTGCAGGCCACGTCGTGACCAAATCCGCCGTCGAGGGCAAAGCCTTCATGGCGGGCGATTCGCTTTACGAAGTGGCCGACCTTTCCCATCTCTGGCTCGACGCGTGGGTCTTCGAGTCGGATCTCCCGCTGCTGAAGGTGGGGCAGCAGGCCACCATCACGTTCTCCTACCTGGGCAACAAGAGCTTCACGGCGCCGATCACGTTTATCTACCCGCACATTGACCCCCAGACGCGGCGCGGTCGCGTCCGCCTGGAACTGGACAATCCCGAGCACCTGTTGCGCCCAGACATGTGGGCCAGCGTTGGGATTCAAGTCCCGCTCGGCGAAAAGGTGCTCATTCCAGCCAGCGCGGTGATTGACACCGGCCAGCGGTTCGTCGCCTTCGTTGATGGCGAAGACGAGCATTTGCAGCCGCGCGACGTGAAAGTCGGCGTCAAAACCGACGACTTCTACGAAGTGCTCGATGGCGTGAAGGAAGGCGAGAAAGTTGTGACGCGCGCCTTGTTCCTCGTGGATTCGGAAAGCCAGCTTAAGGCGGCGATTGCCGGGATGGGCGAAGCAGGCGGACACAAACACTGAAACGGGGAGACGGCGACACGGCGAAACGGAGAATTAGCGAACGAATGTTGCGAACAGAAAGTGAAACAACCTGACACGGAATGAGCAGACCGATGAGCACAATCAGACATTACCGGGACTTGAACGTTTACCAGAACGCCATGGATTGGATCGTCAAGATTTTCGAACTGACCAAGTCATTCCCGTCGGAGGAGCGGTACTCGCTCACCGATCAGATTCGACGCTCGTCAAGGTCGGTTTGTGCCAATCTCGGTGAGGCGTGGCGGAAGCGCCGCTACGAGGCGGCGTTCATTTCCAAGCTGAGCGATGCCGAGACTGAAGCGGCGGAAACACAGGTTCACGCCGAGGTCGCCTGGCGCTGTGGGTATCTTACCGAGGCGAAGTTCCAGGAGATTGACGCCGCCTACGATCAGATCATAGGCCAGATCGTGAAGATGACCGACCAGCCGGAGAAATGGCTCATCCGCCGTCGCACTGAATCATGAACACCGATCCTTCGAGTGAATCGCAGAAACGGAGAAGCGGAGAAACGGAGACCGTCGCCGATTCTCCGTCTCACCGATTCGCCGATTCATTCATTGAGCGGGTAATTGAGTGGAGCGCGCGCAACAAATTCATGGTCTTCATGCTGGTGGGCGCGCTCACCCTCGGCGGCGTGTATTGCCTGCGCAATACCCCGCTGGATGCCATTCCCGACCTGACCGACGTGCAGGTGATCGTCTTCAGTCAATGGGAGGGCCGCAGCCCAAGCTTGGTGGAGGACCAGATCACCTATCCCATCGTCACCAAACTCATCAGCGCGCCCAACGTTCGCACGGTGCGGGGTTATTCCTTCTTCGGCTACTCGTTCGTGTATGTGATTTTCAAGGACGGCACGGACATCTACTGGGCGCGGTCGCGCGTGCTGGAATACATGCAAGGTTTGGCTGGGAACCTGCCCCCGGGCGTCACCCCCACGCTCGGACCGGATGCCACGGGTGTCGGCTGGGGTTTCCAATACGCGCTGGTGGACAAAAGCGGCAAGCGCGATTTGGCGGACCTGCGCTCGTTCCAACAATGGCATTTGCGCTACTGGATTCAGAGCGTGGAAGGCGTCGCCGAAGTCGCCACCATCGGTGGCTTCGAGAAACAATACCAGGTGGAGATAGACCCCGACCGACTCCTTGCCTACAACATCCCGATCAGCAAGATCGTCTCCGCCATCCGCAGCGCCAACAACGACGTGGGCGGACGCGAACTCGAACAGAACGGCACCACCTACCTCGTGCGGGGCAAAGGCTACATCACGTCCTTGGACGATTTGCGTCTCGTGGTGGTGGGCGCGGATGCCCGAGGAACGCCCGTCCTGTTGAAGGACGTGGCCCGCAACGTCGCCTTCGGTCCGGAGATGCGGCGCGGCGCGGGTGACTTCAACGGCGAAGGGGAAACCCCCGGCGGCATCGTGGTGGTGCGCTTCGGGCAAAACGTCCTGCAGGTCATTGACCGCATCAAAGCCAAGCTGGCGGAGGTCAAGCCGTCGCTGCCGGAAGGCGTCGAGATCGTGACCACCTACGACCGCTCCGATCTCATCAACCGTTCCATCAAGACGCTCACGCGCACCATCATTGAGGAGTCCATTATCGTCTCGATCATCGTCATCGTGTTCCTGCTGGATTTCGGCGGCGCGGCGCGGGCCATCGTCACGCTGCCCATCGCGGTGGCGCTGGCCTTCATCCCAATGTATTTCATGGGACTGACGGCGAACATCATGTCGCTGGCCGGCATTGCCATCGCTATCGGCGCGCTCTGCGACGAGGCCGTGGTGATGGTGGAGAACGTCCACAAACATTTGGAACACGCGCCGCCGGGCTTGAGCCGCAAACAAAAACAGGAAGTCATCATAAAGGCGTGCAAACAGCTCGGCAAACCGCTGTTCTTCGCCCTGCTGGTGATCACGGTCAGCTTCATGCCGGTGTTCACCTTGGAATCGCAGGAAGGCCGCCTGTTCAAGCCGCTGGCATTCACGAAGACGTTTACGATGGCGTGGGCGGCGTTTCTCTCGATCACCATCGGCCCGGCGCTCATCGTCCTAATGACCGGGGCCAAGGTCATCCCCGAGCACAAACACCCCATCAGCCGCCTGCTCCACAGAATTTACTACCCGTGGGTCAGCATGTTGATGACCCGGCGCATTCTGTCCATCGTCATCGCTGTGGTGGCGGTGGCTTCCTCCTATCCCATCTACAAAAAGCTCGGCTCGGAATTCATGCCGCCGCTCAACGAAGGCACGATTCTCTACATGCCGACCACATTGCCCACGATGTCCGTCACCGAGGCTGTGCGCGTGATGCAGATTCAGGACCGCATCCTCAAGCAGTTTCCCGAGGTCCTCACCGTCCATGGCAAAGCGGGCCGTTCCGAAACCGCCACCGATCCCGCGCCGATGGAAATGTTCGAAACCGTCGTCCAGTTGAAGCCCGAAAAGGAATGGCGCCACGTTCCCAACCCGCGCTGGTATTCCCGTTGGGTGCCGGAGTGGACACAGAAAGGCCTGCGCAAAATCTGGCCCGACGCGCGCCCGATGCTATGGGACGAGTTGATCACCGAAATGGACGAGGCGCTGCAAATCCCCGGCCAGGTCAATGCCTGGACCATGCCGATCAAAGGCCGCATTGACATGCTCACCACCGGCATCCGCACGCCGGTTGGCATCAAGATTTTCGGTCCCGACCTGGACCAGATCGCCAAATTGGGCGAGCACCTGGAATCCGTGATGCGCGAGATTCCCGGCACACGCAGCGTGTTTGCCGAGCGCACCACCGGCGGCTACTACCTCGACATCACCCCCAACCGCGCGGAAATCGCTCGTTACGGCCTGAACGTCGAGGACGTCCTCATGCAGGTCGAAACCTCGATTGGCGGCATGGCGATCGCCCGCACCATTGAAGGCCGCGAGCGTTACACCATCAACGTCCGCTACAGCCGCGAACTGCGCGACGACGTGGACAAACTCAAACGCGTGCTCGTCCCGGTGGCGATGAGCGAAACGGCGAGTCGGCGAACCGGCGAGTCGGCGATGGGAAATGTCGCCGATTCATTTGCCACCGCACAAGTCCCGCTCGGCCAGCTTGTCGAAATCAAAACCACCAGCGGCCCGCCGGTCATCCGCAATGAAAACGGCGCGCTCACCGGCTGGGTCTATGTGGACATGGCTGGCCGCGACATCGGCGGCTACGTCACGCAAGCCAAGAAGGCCGTGTCGGAAAAAATCGAGAAGGCCGGGCTCTTACCCACGGGCTACCGTTTCGAGTGGTCCGGGCAATACGAGCACATGCTCCGTGTGCGCGAACGTCTCAAGCTGGTGGTGCCGATCACGCTGGCGCTCATTTTCGTGCTGCTCTACATGAACTTCAAGAGCGTGGCCGAAACCTTCATCATCCTCTTGTCAATTCCCTTCGCCATGACTGGCAGCATCTGGCTGCTGTGGTTGCTCGGCTACAACCTCAGCATCGCCGTCTGGGTCGGCATCATCGCGCTGGCGGGACTGGCGGCCCAGACGGGCACCGTGATGATCATCTACCTCGACGAAGCTTTTCACGCCTACCAACAGGCGGGCCGCATGAAGACCCAGCACGATCTCTTTGAGTCCATCACCTACGGTGCCGTCCAGCGCGTACGCCCGAAGCTGATGACGGTCTCCATGATCACCCTCGGCCTGGTCCCCGCGCTCTGGGCGCACGGAGCCGGTGCTGAAGCCATCCAGCGCATCGCCGCCCCGATGATTGGCGGGCTCATCACCAGCACCATCCTCACCCTAGAAATTGTCCCGGCTATTTATTCCCTCTGGCGTGGACGCCAGGTGGAATGGGTCAAAGGCCCGCGTCCCCCGCGCAAGCGATGGGAAGAACTCAGCCGCCAGTTCGTGGAATGGGAAAAACAGGAACACTAGGCCGGAAGCGATGACGGCAAAGGTTAATCCCCCATTGGCGTGGTGTGCCTTCTGGTTCGCGAAAGCCCCGAGAAAGAGTCCGCGCGCTGCCAGGAACACCGAATTGGGACTTGGTGCGCGACCAGCGGCGCAAGGTGGAACGCATGCGCAACCTCGCCGACCTGCGCGACGCCATTTATCACGGCGCCGTCAAGCGCGTCCGTCCGAAGGCGATGACCGCATCGGTGATCATCGCTGGCCTGATGCCGATCATGTGGAGTCACGGCAGCGGCGCCGACGTGATGAAACGCATCGCCGTGCCGATGATTGGCGGCGTCGTCACCTCCACCCTCATGGAATTGCTGGTCTATCCGGCCATCTTCTACCTGTGGCGCGGCCGCCAACTCAAGGCGGCTGCTCGGACGCAGGAAGTTCCGATTCAGCCCTGACCGCCCGTTCTCTGTGACGGGCCTTCTCGCATCACGAAGTCGAACAATTCCGGTTCAGCGGCGAGGTGGGAGGTGCGCTGGCGCATCCACTGAGCCAGGTCGTCAATCGTTGCCATTTCGCCAGCGGGCAGCGCGGCGGCGCCCAGCTTCACAAGCTCTTGATTACCCTTGGGCACGCCTGCGCCTTCACGAACAAACACCGGACACCAGCCGGATTTGAGCGCCTCGACCGCGCCAGCCCACGTGCCGCCCGTTTCAAAGTCGCTGCTCACCACGACGGCGAATTCGGCCAGGCCGTAGATCAATTTGTTGCGTCCCATCGCCGCGCCAACCGAGAAACCGGCGGTTGGCGCATAAGGCGTCAGCAATACCAACCGGCCATCGAGCAGAAACTGGCGCACGTCGGACAGGCGCGCCGTGTTCTCCAAGCTGTCGGCCAGCGCGCCGAACGCTTTGCCTTCCGCCTCCAGCGCCGCTTGCATGGCCAGCCGGTCGGTGCCGCGCGCGCCGCCGGACACCACCGGCAATTGGGCGGCGACGCACTTGCGACCGATCTCCCGGGCGAACGCCGCGCCGGCTTCGTCAATGTTGCGCGAGCCGACCACGGCCACGCCCGCGCGCCGCAGCAATTGGATGTCGCCCGCGCCAAACAGCACGGTGGGCGCTTGGTTCTTCAAAACGTCGCGCAATCGCGGCGGGTAGAGATCGTCCACGCGCGTGACGGCCCACAGGCCGCGCGCGGACAGGTTTTCCAACTCCCGTGACAGCCGGCCGGCGCGAGCCAGCAGGCGGACGATGCGCCCGGCTTCTTCGGATGTGATGGCGAGTTCCTTGGCGAGGTCGTCGGCGTTGCGGCCATGAAGCGCGGCGGGTTGTTGCAAAGCGGATTCGTGAATCTTGCGGGCAAGCTGATTCCACTCACTGAGTTTGAAAGGTGCCAGGCCCGTTTCCGCCGCGTCGTCAGGCAGGGCAAAAGCCGAGCACAGCAGTAACACTGCCTGCCCATCGTCGCCGAGATATTCGTGCCCGTTCATAGGTTTGGAGTTCCGCCTTCAGGCGGCTTGCTCGCTGTCCACTGTTCAGAACGGATGATTTGTTTCTCCGCGTTCATTCGTCATCAGCCGCCTGAAGGCGGGACTCCAAACTTCAACCACCGCGCGGCGACGCCTTGGCCAGCGCGAACGGATGCACCGGCCCGCTGCCGTGCCGCCGCAACAATACCGCCAGCCACGTCAGCGTCCAGCCCGAATCCACCATGTCGTCCAGCAACAGCACCGGCCCGGACGGAATGGCGGCAGGAAAGTCAGCGCCAAGAAGACGTGTCGCTTTCCAGACCGCCTGCTGGACCAGCCCGTCTGGCTTTTCGCCTGCGACATCAAACGCACCCAGCAGATTGCGAAGTTGCAGCGCGCTGTTCTGCATTTCTTTTTGGGGACGGTTCTCCCGCCGTTTGTGCGCCACGGCCAAGAAGGGCAAGCCCAACTTGTCGGCTAAACGGCGTCCGAAGTCGGACACCAGCGCGGGATGTGTGCGCGATGGGACTGACGTCACCCACTGCGGCGCGGGGTCGGGTTTCCACTTTTCCCGAATCAATCGCGCTGCCGCGTCCACCAGCGCGTCACTGAACACGCCCGTTTCGTATTTGCCTCGGGCCACTTCGCGCCCCCAACCGGCGTCACCGTAAATGCACAACACGCGCCCCTCGGCCGCGCGGAGCGTCTCAGGGATCGTGGTCTTGGGCCGGCCACTCTCGTGGCACGCGACAGCGTCTGGCAGCGTCTTTTGAAGTGCCCCGAGCACCTGCTTGGGCCAGCGTTCGCGCGGCGCCAGCACAAGGCTGTCCCCGCGCAGGAACTCGACCGCTTGCCGGACCAACTCTGGCGGCGGCGCGCGGCGGGCCGTGCGGCCGGAGCAGTTCATGCATTTGCCGCACCGTTCCGGCGCAGCGTCATCGAGCGCGCGGGCGAGGAATTCCATCAGGCAGCCGTCGTGGTTGACATAGCGGCGGATTTCCTCCAACTCGGCCCGGCGATGGGCGGTGACCTGCTCGGCGCGCATCACGTCGGGCGTCCAACGGTTGGCCGTGGCGAAGAACTTCCAGCCATCGTGCTGCACCGCGCCGTCCACTTCGAGGAGCTTGAGCGCCTTCTCGATGACACCGCGCGGCAGATTCAATTCCGCACCCAGATCGTCCGCCGCGAGATTCACACTGCGATTGAGCAGGCGCAGCACGTTCTGCATCACCTCTGCGGGCGGGAACGCGGTGCGGATAAAGTAATCTTGGATTTCGTCATCCTCCCGCCCGCTGAGCAAGATGCCATAGGCCAAATCCACCGCGCGCCCGGCGCGTCCAACCTGCTGGTAATACGCGAGCACCGAGCCGGGGCGCTGAAAATGGATCACGAAGCCAAGGTCCGGTTTGTCGAAGCCCATGCCCAACGCGACCGTGGCCACGAGTGCTTTGACTTCGTTGTGGAGCAACTGCTGCTCGGCCTCGACGCGCTCGGCTGCTTCGAGGTCAGCGTGATATGCGCGGGCCGTAATGCCGCGCCGCTGCAGCCACGCGGCGACGCGTCGTGAGTCCTGGATTGTGAGCGTATAGACGATGCCGCTGCCGGGCAGTTGCGGCAGGAAATGCGCCAACCACGCGAGGCGCTCGGCTTGATCATCGAGCCGGATGTTGAACAACTTCAGCGACTGCCGGATGAGCGGGCCACGCAAGACTTCAAGGTCCGGCATCTGTGCCTGCACGTCTTGGACGACGCGGTTATTGGCGGTGGCAGTGGTGCAAAGCACGGGCACACCTGCTGGCAGCAGACGCAGCACGCGCACGATGCGGCGGTAATCCGGCCGGAAGTCGTGGCCCCAGTCCGAGATGCAATGCGCCTCGTCCACGACGAACAGGCCGATACGCCCCTGAAACAATGGCAGGAGCTTTTGCATAAACTCGACGTTGCCGAGCCGCTCCGGCGACACCATCAGCAGGTCCACCTCGTTGGCCCGCAACCCCGCTTCGATCCGCTGCCACTCCTCGGCGTTCTCGCTGTGAATGGCCGCGGCGCGCAGGCCAAGCCGTTCGGTGGCGAGAATCTGGTTTCGCATCAGCGACAGCAACGGGCTGATGAGCAGCGTCGGCCCGCTGCCGGCGTCGCGGAGGATTTTGGTCGCCAGGAAATAGACGATGCTTTTCCCCCAGCCGGTGCGTTGCACCACCAGCAACCGTTGCCGGCGATTCGCCACGAGATCAATCGCTTCCCACTGCCCGTCGCGGAACTCCGCTTCCGCGCCGAGCATCTGCTGCAACAACGCGCGTGCCTTTTCTTTCTCCATTGGGGAGAAAACCTGCATCGCCACAGACCTGATGGCGAGCTTTTCCGCGACGCAATCACGGTTTGACGCGCATAGGGTCGAGGCCGAAACGGGAAAAAGACTATTGACTCCTTCCCCAATGGATTCAGGTTGTCGCCGTGCTACTGTCCTTTGGAAAAGGCAGGTCGAGTGTCCGGCCATTTTTACCCGTGACGGACGCACAAGTCTGGAAACCAGAACGCACAGCCAACCGCCGCCGCTTATGAATGAGTCCCTCCAAATGTTGCAGCGGCCCGAATACGTTCACGTCGTGTTGAATCATTTTCCCATCGTGGGCTTGGCCGTGGCCTTGCTGGCGCTGGGCATCGCGGCGTTTTCGAAAAACTCGACAGCGGTCATCGGCAGCCTGTTGCTCGTCGCGTTGATGGCGGTGTCGGTCTGGCCGGTCATCGAGTCAGGTGAATCGGCCTACAATGCGGTTCGCGCTGTTTCCGACCCGGACGGCGTGGCCGTACTGAAGCGTCACATGCTGCTGGCCGACCGATGGAGCGCGCTTTATTACCTCACCGCCGTTGCCGCCCTGGTGGGAGCGGCGCTCGTATGGCGACGTCCGAAATGGACTCGCTGGACTGCAGCGTTGGTCCTGTTGCTTGGCGTGGCAAGCTTGGTGGCCGGTGTGAGCATCGCCCAACTCGGCGGGCAGGTAAGACATCCCGAGTTTCGCGCCAGCCCGTCTCCGGGACAGGTACTCTCTCCCAACCTTTCGCCGCACGGGCACTGAACCGCACGCTGCGTCGTGCCGTCTGCCATCAGCCGGGGCTTTTCGGTAACAGCCGCGAAATCACGACCAGCAGCGCCACCACCACGACGCCAAGCACGACCCAGAAAATCCAGCCGGCTTTCCCGCTCAGACCCGCGCTCTCGGACCAAGCGCTCTTCTTCAGCGACTCGGCTTGGCCCAGCGTGGCTTTGACCTTCTCAGCCGCGAGCAATTGGCGCGCAACCAGATCAATGTCGTAACGCGGACGGCTGGCCTGTGGATTGCCGTAGTAAAGGAACGGCGCGGCTTCCGATCCGGATTTGAAAATCATCCGTGTCACCGGATGGCGAAGGCTGAAATTCTTCAGCGCCAGCGGCGGATTGTCGCCATTTTCGATCTCCAGCATCAACAGATCGCCCGCCGGGGGCGAGAGGGACAGGACGAGCTTCTCCTTCCGCTGCTCGAGTGTGCGCGTCCACGTGGCGCTGGCGCGCGTGGCGGTGTAGGCATTGCCACGTTCGTCCGGCACTTGCTCCGTCAGGGAAACCTGGCGCTGGAAAAACGGCGCCTCCGTGTCGCAAATCAACTGCGTGACTGGCAGCGCCACGTGCGGCAACCGGATGCGCCAGCGGCTCACGCTCGGGCGTTTCGGATCGTCGGCCTTCTCCACCGTTGCCGCAAAGCTGCGCGTGATGGACGTCCGCTCCAGCAGGTAAGGAATCTGCCGTCCATCGCGCACCAGTCGCAAATCCTCGAAACCGGCGGCGGCTCGGGAAAGCGTTTCGAGGTCCAGTTCCAACTGCTGCACGCCGGGTTTGGCCAGCGCGACGCGCTTGCGGAACTTCCATTTCGCCAAATCAATCGCCGTGCCCACGTCCTGAATCTCCGGCAATGCCTCCGCAGCGCGGTACGCGGGATTGGCCACCAGTGCCGCCACGCTGGCTGGTTGCATCAGTCTGGCGCTGGCGCTCGCCGCCAACCTGGCGAGGTCGTAACGTGGCGCGGCGCACTTCGCGTTGCCGCTCAGGAAATGAAAAGGCCCGGGCTGCGCCGCCAGCCAGGCGACGTATACCGGCCTTCGTGTGGCGCGGATGGCGGCGACATTCAGTGGCGGCGAATCGCCGTTCTGGACGGTCAGGATCAGTTCGCGGGTCGGCAGGATCGCCTCGGCGGCGAAGCTGAGATTCGACGTCGCCGGCTGCCCTTCGAGCGCGACGCGATAAATCGTGCCGCGCGCAAGAACGCTTTCGCGGACTTCACCTTCCACATAGTCGCGGTAGGCCAGCGTGACTTCGCGCGTGAAGAGCGGGTCGGTGGCCTCGATCTGGAGGCCGGCCAGCGCGACCCGTGCCCCGGCGGCCAGCAGAGTGAAGCGCGTCTGGCCCGCGCTCTCGTCGCGCTCCACCAGCTTGAGTTCGAGCGGTTCGGCGGGCGCAGGCGTCGGATCAGCGGCGTGAACCGTCGCGCCGGTGAGCGGAATCGCCTCCGCGCGCCGGTCGTCAACCGTCGCCCGCAGGTGCGCCCAGGCAGCCGGCGCAAGCTCGAGGTGCAGCCGGCTGGCTCCGTCGCGTCGGAAAATCAACTGGTCACGCGCAACGGCTTGCCAGCTTTGGCCATCATTCGAGCCTTCGAGGGTTACGGCCTTGATAAAATCGCGGGCCGGCGTTTCGAGCGTGATGCGGTCCAGCGGCTGGGCGAGGCCGGTGTCGAATGTGGCGGTGGTGGCGTTCCCCGCGAGCGTGACGCGGAAGTTCCGCGCGCTGCGCACGGCTCGCGGCGCGGGTGTGGGACGTTCAACGCGGAACGGCACTTCGCGGCCCGCGTCGTCGTAGAGGCGCAGGTCCTCAAGGTTTGGCCGAGCGGCGTCGAGGGTTTCGAGCGGCAGACTAAGCTTGAGCAGGCCGGTTTGATCCACCTGCACGGTCTGGTCGTTTTTCCAGTCGGGCGGCAGGGGCGCGGCGGAAGCAATGGCGCCTGACACGGCGCACAAGGCTAGGACGAGGGTTGTTTTCATGATTGCTTGGATTCCGCGTGGGGCGGTTCGGCCTTGGAAGAAAGAAAGCGCTGGTAGAGGAACGACACAGGAATTAGCACCACCGCCAAACCGAGAAGCGAGCCGATCCGATAAAGCCCGCCCAGGCTCCATAGGTCGTGCAGGAACAGTTTGAGCAGCGTGACGACCAGCAGGCCGAGGCCCGCGTAGCGTGCGCCGCGCACCTTCCGAAAAATGCCCACGAGGAGCACGACGAACGCAAACACGCCCCACGCCAGCGAGTAGGTCATGTCGCGGCCGAAGTTGCCGGAGAACTTGAAGGTGATGGTCGTGCCGGTGCTGAAGTAATCCGCGATTTCAATGTTCACCAGCAGGAACGCCAGCACCGTGCCGAGGCCGGCGAGCACCGGCGGAACATTGAGCGTCCCGATGAAATTGCGCGGTGGCGCGAGCAGGCGCGCGCCGAGGAACAGACAGACGGTCACGACGCCATAGGCGTACAGATACCAGTTGAAAATCGGCGTGGCCGTGCGCGCGTGGTATTCGAGCACGGCCGGGTTGAACGCCAGCCGGACAAACGCCGTCGCCAGCAGCGCCACGCCGACGTATTTGAGACCGTTGTGCGGCACACGATGCAGCAGCCACAGCAACGCCGCGCCCTCCAGCGCCCAGCCGATGGTGATCCATTGCTTCTCATACTGAATCGGGAAGATGAGCGTGATGAAGAACAACGCCACGCCGCCGAAGAGGGCGAGCTGCGTGTTGCGGCGCGGGGCTTCCGCCGGGATCGTCTTGAGCAGCCGCACCAGCGCCAGCAGCGATGGCACCGCGAACACCGCTGGCACGAGGCCCATGTAGGCGGTCTTGAATGCGAACGAAATCAACTTGTAAACGAGGTAGAATTGCGCCGGTCCGGCCAGCGCCGAAACGAGCCACGGCGCCAACCGATCCTGCGTGCGCTTCTGAAATACAAACGGGAACAGACCGAACACGAGGTAAAACGCCACGTACCAGATTAGCGGCGTCAACGCGGCGTCGCGGTCGAGATGGCGCGAATGCCACGCGCCTTCGAGCAGCACCGTGCCGAGCAACGCCGCCAGCGCCACCCAGTCGGCCTGGTAGAGTCGCACCACGCCGAGCAGCAGCACGACCATGAGCGCCGCGAGGCCAAAGACCGGCGATGGATTCACCAACGGCAGGCGCGTCGTCATCAGCGTCAGCAACAGGAACGGCAGCGCGGCGGACATCGCGGGAATCAGCGCCCGCGCCACGTCGGGCGGAAGGTCAAGCTGCGGGAAGTCGCCGAACCACGACGGACCGGAGATTGCCTTGGCCTCGCCGGCGCCGGTCGGCAGTCGCCGCGCCACCAGAACACCCACGATGAAAAAGAGCACCGCAAACGCGCCGACGATTACCAACGCCTCCGGCAAACCGCCGAGCATCGCGGGCATCTTCACGATCCAGAAGCCCGTGGCCAGCGCCGTGAGCACCAGCACGGCGATGATGGCCAGCGCCGACGCCGTGAGAAACGCCAGCAGGATCGCCAGCACGTCCACCAGCAGAATGGCCGGCCAGATCAGCAACGTGAGTTCCGCGAGCTTGAAGATCGGCAGCATCATCAGCACCAGCGCCAGCGGTGCGAACAGATGCGCCCAGCCGGCGGTGCGCCCCGAAGGCCGCAGCCGTTCCAGCACCACCGGGAATACGGCATGGACGACGCCGAACAACAGGAACACCCCGAGCGCCCAGTTCAAGACTTCCGGCTTCAGGAAGTTGCTCGTCCAAAACATGAGCTGGAAAAACACCACGCCACCCGCCAGCAGGTGCAGCAGGCGCAGCTCGCGTCGCAAAGCCGCGAGGAGCAGCAGCGCCGCATCCGCGCCAAAGATCAGCGTGAAGAAGAGCGCGGGCTTGGCAACGATGGCCGAGTAGGGTTCGGCCTGGAGATAGAATGCAAACCCCAGCGCGGACATCGGCAGGATGATGGCCGACGCCGCGAGGTATTGGTCCACCAGTTCCTTTCGATGGGCGATGGCGAGCGCCACGACGTAAAGCGCGGCGAAGCAGAGGAAGATGCCGGTGGCCACGGGCATTTTCTCCGCCACAAAGAACTTGTCCACCCAGCCGAACTGCATGACGACCGTGGCGATGGCGGCCAGCAGCGTGAGGTAGTTCCAGCGTTTGCGCAGCGCCACCGCCAGCAAACCGACGTCGAGCAGCGCGATGTAGCCGAACAGGCCGAAGGGATGGTCCACGCCCGTCGAAAGCAGCGGCGGCGTGAGGAAGCCGCCCAGCAAACCCAGGATGACCACCGCCGGCGCGTCGAGCCGCACAGCCAGCAGAAACGCCGCGACCGTCACCAGCACCATCAGCAGAAAGGCGGCGGCGTTGGGAATGAAATGGTAGAACGAGCACGCCGCGAAAATGTCGGCGTAAAGAATCAGCACGCCGGCGCCGGTGAGCGCCTGCGCCAGCACCTCGTAGCGCGGGCGCGGAATGCGCAGTCCGCCGATCAACAGGCCAATGCCCGTGACGAGGCCCATCGCCACGCGGATCGGCGGCGTGATCCAGCCGTGGTCAAACGACCATTTCAGGAAAAAGATCACGCCGAGGAACAGCGCCAGTCCGGCCGCCCACGCAAAAAGCTTCACACCGAGGAACTGCTCCCAGTTGAAACCAGTCAACGCAGGCTGCCACGGCGGCTTGGGCGGTGGCGGTTGGACTGCAGGCGGAACTCGCGGCGGCGTTTCCTGCGCTGGCAGAGGGGCGACCGTCAGCGGGGGCGGCGCAACGACCGGTTCAGCGGGCGCGGGCGGTCCAGCCTTCGGGACGGCAACCGGCTCGCGCGCCGGCGGCGGGACAGCAGCCGACGACGGCGCCGGTTCCGCAACGGCTGACGGCGCAGCCTCCGCAGGCAGCACGGGCTCACGCTCCAAACGCGTTTTTAATTCTCGCACCGCGTGCTCCAAGTCGGTGATGTGCCGGGAGATTTGAGCGAGGTTTTCGCTGGCAAGTTTGGCCCGGCGGCGCGCGGATGCGGCGATGATGAGCGAAACAATCGGCAGGACAACCACCAGCACGATCAGCCCAACGATGAACAGTGGGATGAGTTCTTCCATTGGCGTCTTAAGTGTTTAGAACAGCCTTCATAAGCCCTTATTGAGTCTCGCATAAATAATGGATATTTTATTTGAGCTATGGCATGGTTGGGTTTGTGAGACCCGAAGGCACTGCCCGACAACTGGAAGCGCGCCGCACCCGAGCGGTGTCGCTCTTGCAACAA
>Ga0315289_10000614_pt1 | contig 55128 bp, 56 predicted proteins | sample YL17G11_40_MG_FD_203452 | JGI IMG/M metagenome (GOLD analysis project Ga0315289, IMG submission 203452) | Sediment microbial communities from Yellowstone Lake, YNP, Wyoming, USA - YL17G11_40 | ecosystem: Environmental > Aquatic > Freshwater > Lake > Sediment | place: USA: Wyoming | collected...
AGTCGATTGCGGTTCACGTTCAAGCCATGCTGGGATTTTTAAGGCAGGGATCGGTGGTCTTTGACTATGGCAATAACATACGGGGGCAAGCTCAAAAAGCAGGAGTCAAGGATGCTTTTGATTATCCCGGATTCATCCCCGCTTATATCAGACCTTTGTTCTTCGAAGGAAAGGGTCCCTTCCGCTGGGCGGCGCTCTCAGGCGATCCAGAAGATATTTACCTGACGGACAAAGTGGTTTTGAAAGAATTTAAACAGGATGAGCCTCTAATCCGCTGGATTAAACTTGCCCAAAAAAAAGTTCAGTTTCAGGGATTACCCGCACGGATCTGCTGGCTGGGATATGGCGAAAGAGCGCATTTTGGCGACATAATCAATCGCATGGTCAAACGAGGAAGGCTGAAAGCACCCATCGTCATTGGTCGGGATCATCTGGATTGTGGCTCGGTGGCTTCTCCATACAGAGAAACCGAAGGTATGAAAGATCATTCCGATGCCATAGCCGATTGGCCCATCTTAAATGGGCTTTTGAATGCTGTCTCTGGTGCATCCTGGGTCTCGGTTCATCATGGTGGCGGAGTGGGCATTGGCAATTCTATCCATGCCGGAATGGTGATAGTGGCGGATGGCTCGAAAGAGATGAAAATCAGATTAGAAAGAGTCTTAACCAACGATCCCGGCATCGGCATCGCCCGCCATGCAGACGCAGGTTATGAGGAGGCAATAGAAGTTGCCTTGGAAAAAGGAATAAAAATCCCCATGTTGAAACCTTAACTGTAGGGGCGGAGCTTCAGCTCCGCCCTTGTAAAATGGGCGAATCTTCCGCCGAAGGCGGATCCGCCTCTGGCGGAAAAGATTCGCCCCTACATAGAATCGCTTTTTTTGTGAACAGAACCAAAAAACTTAGAAGGAAGAATTCTCTTCGTCTTGAACATTTTGATTACTCCACTCCGAGGGCTTATTTTATCACTATCTGCTCACATGAGGGCAAACAGGTCTTTTCTGATAAAAAGCTGGCTGAAGCGGTTATTAAATGTTTAAAAGAGAATAAGGCAAAGGCTAATTTTAAGATTTATATCTATTGTTTAATGCCGGATCATTTGCATATTTTATTGAATCCTGGGGATTCTAATATGCCAGTGCCAAGATTCATACAAACATTTAAGAGCCAAACTGGATTTTGGTATAAAAAGCAACATGGAACTCCTTTATGGCAAAGAGGCTTCTACGATCATATAGTTAGAAAAAACGAAAGCCTGATTAAGATAGCTCAATATATTTTAGATAATCCTGTCCGAAAGAAGTTGGTCGAACAAACAGAACACTATCCTTTTTCTGAAATGATAGACGAAATAGAAATGTAGGGGTGGAGCTTCAACTCCACCCTAACAAATTAGGGATTGGGCGAATCTAAAGATTCGCCCCTACATTTTCATTTGGAAAGGAATGTCGAATGGACAACTATATGAAAACTAACTTGGATCTCTGGAACGAATGGACTCCGATTCACGAAAAATCAAAGTCCTATAAGGTGGAGGGCTTCAAGTCCGGCAGGTGCACACTTCATTCAACTGAGCTTGAGGAGTTAGGAGATGTCACGGGTAAGTCATTACTTCACCTGCAATGCCATTTTGGAATGGACACCATGTCATGGGCAAGGCTCGGTGCAAAGGTAACCGGGGTAGACTTTTCAGACAAGGCGATTGCCCTGGCGAAATCTTTGAGCAAAGAGCTACAAATAGAAGCTAATTTTATCTGCTCGAACATCTACGACCTTCCAAAAGTATTAACCGGCAAGTTTGATATTGTGTTCACGTCCTATGGGGTTTTATGCTGGCTTCCGGATATATGCGGATGGGCAAAAGTTATCGAACATTTTCTTAAGCCGGGAGGAACTTTTTATATAATTGAAGCCCATCCCTTTACTAATGTTTTTGAAAATGAGAGCTATACCAAAGAGTTGAAACTGCATCATACTTATTTCTATTCTACCGAACCAACCAGATACGAGCCGGATGGCTCCTATGCTGATAGGATTGCTAAAGTGGTTAATCCATCGTATGAATGGACTCATAGTCTCAGTGACATTATCAATGCGCTTATTTCTGCTGGTCTGAAAATTGAATTCGTGCACGAGTTTCCTTACGCCAATTACGATGTATTTCCATTTTTGGAACAGGGTGAAGATAAGAAGTGGAGATTGAAAGAGAACAGAGAAATCATTCCACTTATGTTTTCGCTGAAGGCAACCAAATGAATGCTTTGATGCTTCGGGAAAAATCTCAAAATCCTCCCTGAAGGCGGGGGAATTCCCGAAACATCACAAAATTTAACTTGAGATTCATTTGAAAATCACGGACTCTTTCGGATATAAAAGAGCTGTCTGACCTTTTGGACATATTTCTGAAAGTTTAAATTGATATGGAATATTGGCCAATTTTTGTAATTGGAATAATTGTTGCAATATGGGCTATTGGAAAGGTTGCCGGCTACTTACAACAAAGACAAATAGCAAGAATTGAAAATGTCAGAAGGCGGATGAGCGAAATTAAAGAAGCAAATGAAAAAATTGAGACGACGAAAAAACAGAATGAACAAGATAGAAAAGCAATTGAGATTATCGCAAAAGAGAAATCAAAAGGCTTTCCATGGCTTGCACGAGCTTATGCAGACTATTTTCATCTTCAACATCTTAAAGAAGCCGAATATTTAGAGGGTAAATCTCACCCTGCTCCGACTTCAGCTGAAAGGCTTCGCACCATAGCACACGACCGAAGAACTATCGAGGAAAAATTACGGATTGCTCAAGGTATTATCAATTATTATCAAGAATTATTTCCATTTTTAGAAGAATTCCTTGGCGAACCAGAAGAAGAGATACTTCAGTATATTCTTTCCCGAAACATTGAAGAACCAGTTAAAGAAGTTGGCGAGATTGGAATAGATCCTGTAAGGATATATCTGTCTTCACTATCAAATCAAGAGTACCAGAAACTTTCTACAGCGGAAAGAAATCAGCTCGCCTTGGATAGATATTGGACTAGACCTAAGAGCAATTGGCAAATAGGCAGAGATTATGAACGGTATATCGGATACTTATACGAGAGTGATGGTTACAGTGTATATTATCAGGGTATCCTTGAAGGATACGAGGATATGGGAAGAGATCTAATTGCTAAGAAAGGAGAAAAAACAGTTGTGGTCCAGTGTAAAAAGTGGTCACAGCACAAGACAATCCATGAAAAACACGTTAATCAGCTTTATGGAACTGTTATTAAATACATAATTGACCACCCCATGGAAAAGGTGAGCGCGATTTTATATACAACAACGGTCCTTTCAGATAGAGCGAAGGAATTTGCTGAATATTTAGGAATAGGAATCGCTGAACAATTTTTATTACAGAAATATTCATCCATTAAGTGCAATGTTTCTCGAAGAAACAGTGAAAAGATTTACCATCTTCCATTTGATCAACAGTATGACAGAACTATTGTAGAGGACGAGAGAAATGAGTGTTATGTAGAAACTGTGGAAGAAGCAGAAAATCTTGGTTTTCGTCGTGCTTGGAGATGGAAGGGACAGCAGCCAGAGTAGTTTATAATTTTCCTGGCCCGCCAGGTCAGGGGACCTTGCGGGCACAACCGTATTCGGCATTTTCCAGTGCCGATCCGTCAAAAGAGGTTAAAATGGAATCTATCAGTTTGGTAATTCAAAATGCCCGACAGCTTTTGACCTTAAGATCAGATCAAAAATGTCCCCGGACGGGTGAGCATTTAGAGGATTTGGGGATAATTGAGGACGGGGCGGTGGCGATCTCCGGTAGTAAGATTGTGGCGGTGGGAAAGACCAAAGAGGTTTTGGATCAGGTTAACATTACTAAGAAAACAAAAGCCATCGATGCTAAAGATAAAGTGGTTTTACCTGGATTTGTGGATTGCCATACGCATCCGGTTTTTGCCAATACCAGAGAAGATGAATTTGAGATGAGGATAAAGGGAAAAACTTATCAGGAGATTGCGGCATCTGGTGGAGGGATTAAATCCAGCGTCAAAAACTTAAGATCGAAATCAAAAGAAGAGTTAATCCAGTTAGCCATCCCCCGACTTGACAGAATGCTATCTTATGGAACCACAACCATTGAGGCAAAAAGTGGATACGGTCTCTCGTTGGAAGATGAAATCAAGATGTTGGAGGTGATAAAAGAGCTAAATAAAATTCATCCCATCGACTTGATACCCACCTTCTTAGGGGCACATGAGATTCCTGAAGAATATAAAAATAATAGAAAAGAATATATTAAACTGATCATCGAAAAGATGATTCCTGAGGTGGCAAAAAGAAAATTGGCTATCTTCTGCGATATTTTCTGTGAAAAGGGGGTTTTCGACATCGAGGAATCAAGGGAGATTTTGATGGCGGCAAAGAATCATGGCTTCAAGCTGAAGCTTCATGCGGATCAGCTTTCGGCTTTGGGCGGATCAAAATTAGCGGCTGAGCTGGGGGCAATCTCTGCCGATCATTTAGAGTTTGTTGATGATGAAGGAATTGAAAAGATGAAAGAGTCGGGTGTGATTGGGGTTTTGTTGCCGGGGGCTTGTTTTGGGTTAGGAATGAGAGAGTATCCTCCTGCGAGAAAGATGATAGAGAAGGGATTACCGGTGGCATTAGCCACAGATTTTAATCCGGGGAGTTCCATGACCGAATCCATGCCTATGATCTTAAGCTTAGCCTGTTTGATGATGCGTATGACCCCAGCTGAAGCGATAGTGGCTTCAACTATAAATTCAGCTTATGCCGTAGATAAGGCAAGCGACGTGGGAAGCACAGAGGTGGGGAAAAAAGCGGATTTGGTTATCTGGAACGTTCAAAATTATAAAGAAATACCATATCATTTCGGAGTAAATCTGGTCGATCGGGTGATAAAGGATGGAACCGTATTTCCCTCTTCCCACGGGGGAGAGGGAAAAAGGGTGTCCGCCGTAGGCGGATCCGCCTCTGGCGGAAGGGGGAAATAACTTTATTAAAACAGAGGAGGCTATTTAAGAATGCAAAGATTACATTTACATAACTTGATTGAGAAAGAAGGCGATCTTTACTCAGCAGTCTGTCTTGAACTTAATGTGGCTTCACAGGGAAAAACCATTGAAGAAGCCAAGAAAAACTTACAGGAAGCAGTGGAGTTATACCTTGAAGATGTTCTTGAAGCAGGGGATGAACAAGAGTTCATTCCTCGTCCAGCTTCAAAGGAGGAGTGGATAAAATTCTTTGAGGCTGAGGCGAAGTATATGGCTAAAGAGCTATCTAAGACTTCTTTGTCAAAGAGGATTAAGTTCGAGGAAATAGTTTATGCCGGATAAGAGGCTCCTCTCTCTTTCAAGTAAAGATGTAGAAAGAATCCTTAAAAAGAATAATTTTACTCTGAGTCGTCGAAAGGGAAGTCATCGGCAGTTTGTGGGTTATGTAAAAGGAAAGAAGAGACGAGTGACGGTGATTGTCAATCAGAAGCATTTCGCTCCAAGAACTCTAAAGAGCATGATTTTACAGTCTGGGCTTAGTCAACAGGAATGGGTAGAAAGTACATAATAAGGTTGGTCGGCTTTCCCGCTGAAAGCGGAACAGCCGATAATATAATTTGTCGGGTAGCTCGCCCCGCCAAAGGCGGGGGTCGCAACCCGACCTACTTAATAGAGGTGAAAACGCATGAAGTTTACACGGATTACAGTAGACCCCCAGGTTTGCACCGGCAAGCCATGCATCCGCGGACTTCGTTTTCCAGTTTCACGCTTGCTTGGATTATTGGCTTCTGGAGAGACCAAGGAAACGATTCTTAATAATTATCATTACCTGGAGCCTGAGGACATTGATGAAGCCCTGCGCTACGCCGCCTATCTGGCAGAAGAAGAAACGCTGGAGTTCTCGCGATGAAGTTCCTCATTGACATGCCCCTTTCACCAGAATTGTCTAATTGACTTTGGCACAAGCTGAAGGACCTGGTCTGATACTGTTCCGAGGTGGGAATTACAGTGAGCGAGAATCGTTGGATCGACTAAGGCGGGCACTTGAAACGATCCCAAACGAGGAATTGCCCAATTCTATTGTGGTCATTGAAAAAGGGCGGATTCGTCGCAGACGACTTCCCCTCGAACCAAACCTTTAGTGCAACAAGGTGGCTTCGCCTAACAGAGTCCACTACAAACTCAGCTTATGCCGTAGATAAAGGAAATGAGAAAGGAAGCATAGAAGTGGGCAAAAAGGCTGATTTGGTGATCTGGAATGTCCGAAGCTATAAGGAGATTCCATATCATTTTGGAGTAAATCTGGTCGATCAGGTAATAAAAGATGGAACCGTGTTTCCCTCTCCCCATAGGGGAGAGGGGTAAAGGGTGTCCGCCGTAGGCGGATCCGCCTCTGGCGGAAGGGGAAAATAACTTTATTAAAACAGAGGAGGCTATTTAAGAATGCAAAGATTGCATTTACATAATCTGATTGAAAAAGAGGGGAATCTTTATTCCGCAGTCTGTCTTGAACTTAATGTGGCTTCACAGGGAAAGACTATTGAAGAAGCCAAGAAAAACTTACAGGAAGCAGTAGAGTTATACCTTGAAGACGTCCTTGAAGCAGGAGATGAACTAGAGTTTATTCCTCGCCCAGCCTCAAAGGAAGAGTGAATAAAGAATCGTAGGTCGGCTTTCCCGCCGAAGGCGGGACAGCCGGCTTAACCATATTTTCAGAACACGTTTTCAACAGTGAAGGTGAAAGTCACAAATGGCAAAAAAAAGTAAATACGCAGACTGGACAAAAGACGAGTTAATCAAACGAATCGAAGCTCTGGAAAAGCGGAAAAAATACGGTCTGGTTTGGGACGAGGAACGGACCAAAGAGAAGTTTGAAACAGATGCAGATGGTAAACTGCCGGTATTGAAGGAAGTAAAATCTAAAGAGATCAAAACTGACCAAGATAAACCCACACATATCTTAATCGAAGGGGACAATTACCACGCCCTTTCGGTCCTTAATTATACACACGAGAGAGCTGTTGATGTTATCTATATTGACCCTCCCTACAACACTGGTAATAAAGACTTCCGTTTCAACGATTCATATGTTGATCGTGAAGATCCATATCGGCATTCAAAGTGGTTAAGTTTTATGAGAAAGAGATTAGTGTTGGCGCGAAATCTTCTCAAAGATAGCGGTATCATTGTTGTCAGTATTGATGATAATGAACTTGCACAATTGAGATTGCTTTGCAATGAAGTTTTCTTTGAGCGAAATTTTGTGGCAATCCTACCAACGATAATGAACCTGAAGGGTAATCAAGATCAATTTGGATTTGCTGGAACACACGAATATACACTTGTTTATTGTAAAGATATAAATGGGGCACACATCAACCATTTCAACATAGATGAACAAGAGGTGCAAGAAAAATGGCAAGAAGATGGGAGTGGCTTTTTTAAACGAGGAGCGAATTTGAAAGCCAGTGGCGCTGAAGCAACTCGGCAGGACAGACCTAAGATGTATTTTCCAGTTTTTGTATCGAAGGATGATAGAGTGTACGTCACTGAAGATGACAAACCTCCGGCAATCCTGAAGGGAAAGTGTGATGAAATATACCCGAAAACCGAAGGTAAGGAAATGCGATGGAGGTGGGAGAAAAAGAAATTTGTAAACGATAGTGCAGAAATAATTGTGGTGAGAAACAATGGAGAGATTTCTTTATACAAGAAGCAAAGACCATCTTTGAGTGATTTGCCATCAAGAAAACCTAAAACTTTGTTTTACAAACCAGAATACAGTAGTAGAAATGGCACGAATCTTTTAAAATTAATGTTCGGGGGAAAAATATTTGATAATCCAAAGCCCTTAGAGCTTATCAAAGATCTTATATTCTTGACGACTTCCAAGCAAGCAACAGTGTTGGATTTTATGGCTGGATCGGGCACGACTGGACATTCAGTTTTGGCATTGAACCGTTCAGACGGTGGCAAGCGCCAGTTTATTCTCTGTACGAACAATGAAAACAACATCTGCTCCGATGTATGCTACCCGCGTCTGCAAAAGGTGATTAGAGGGTTTAAGAAAGCAAATGATGAAACGGTTGAAGGTTTTGGAGGTAACTTAAAATATTATCGCACAGCGTTTGTTCCACAAGAACCAACAGATAAAAACAAAGAGTTACTAACAAAAGAAGCTGTCGAGATGCTTTGCCTGCGTGAGAACACTTTTGAGTTTGTTTCAGAAACTGATTCGTTCAAACTTTTCAAAAACAAGGATCATTACACAGGTATAGTTTTTGATCAGCTCGCAATTCCAAAATTTAAGAAGGCCGTCTCAAAATTTGATAAGCCGATAAGTGTCTATGTCTTTTCGCTTGGCGATGATGACTTCTCAGACGAGTTCACGGATATGAAGAAGGCTGTTAGAGTATGCCCAATACCCGAAGCGATCCTGCGTGTTTATCGGAGAATCTTTAAATGACCACCCCTGTTGTCCCCTCCTCAAACGAGGAGGGGACGATGCGTTAGCATCAGGGGTGGTTGAATAAGTCGGGTCAGAATAAGTTATGCGTCTCTATAATCTTAGAAAGCTTAAAAATCGAAGACAGGAATTGCGAAATAACCCCACTGAAGCAGAATCGCTCCTCTGGAAAGCTATTCAACATAGCAAACTTAATGGAAGGAAGTTTCGAAGACAGCATAGTGTTGGTTATCACATTCTTGATTTTTACTGTCCAGAAGAACGCTTAGCCATCGAAATTGATGGAGACTCTCACAACAGAAAAGATGCTAAAGAGTATGATGCCGGGAGAACAGAGTTCTTGGAATCCATTGGAATAAGAGTTTTAAGGTTTAAAAATTACGAAGTGCTCAAAAATCTCAAGGGTGTAATAGAGGAAATCCAGAAGCGTTTTAGACCACCCCTTAAATCCCCTCCTTGAACAAGGAGGGGACACAGGGGTGGTTAAACAAGGATGAAGCGCTCAACAATCTTAGATGGGGCACAGAAGAGGTCAGAAAGCATTTCGGACCACCCCTTAAATCCCCTCCTTGAACAAGGAGGGGACACAGGGGTGGTTAATAAAAGGTGAAGAATGCAGCTACGAGACTATCAAAGAGAATCTGTTGAAAAGCTAAAATTCACAGCAAACAGTTTGCTTGAACTTGCCGGCAACAAAACTATCGTCTTCGAAGCGCCCACTGGATCCGGGAAAACGGTGATAATGGCAGAGTTCCTGAAAGAGTTCGTGGAAAACAGAGAAGATGACAAGCAGTTTTCGTTCATCTGGACTGCTCCTCGGCAACTTCACATCCAGAGCAAGGAAAAGCTCGAGCAGTATTACTTTGATAATAAAGTTCTAAGGTGCTCAAACTTCGAAGACTTGACAGATAAGCAGATAGGTGAAAACGAGATTCTTTTTCTCAATTGGGAAAGCATCAACAAATCGGACAACATCTATATCCGGAACAACGAAAACGACTTCAATCTTTCCCATATCATCTCAAACACGATTGACCAAGGGCGTATCATCATCTTGGTCATAGATGAAAGCCATTTTGCCGCAAAGACAAATACATCTATGGAATTGATACAAATGCTTCTGTCGAAGATATCTATTGAGGTCTCTGCCACGCCTAACATCATAGGCGGTGAGAAAGTAACTGTTCACCGGGAGAAGGTTATTGAAGAAGGGGTGATTAAGAAGCGGATTGCACTCAATCCAGAATTCAAAAACATCATCAAACAGAAAAGGATTGGTGAGGTTGACGTAAAAAGCAGTGCATCCGAAACCACAAATGAGTTTGTTTTAAGAATTGCTGTAGAAAAACGGCAACAATTACAGGAAGAACTAAAAGGGATCGGATCTGAGGTCAATCCGCTAATGATTATCCAGCTTCCTGATCGTCGACAGGGAATCGAAGATGTAAAAGATGAAGTCATCCAAATCCTGAAAGACAAACATGCGATCACAGTGGATAATGGCAAGCTTGCCATCTACCTTTCTGAGGATAAGGCAAACTTAGAGAATATAACAAAGAACGATAGTGAAGTGGAAGTAATGATATTCAAGCAAGCAATCGCATTGGGCTGGGATTGTCCCCGCGCTTCGATTCTCGTTTTGTTTCGAGACTGGAAAAGCATAACCTTTTCCATTCAGACTATTGGCAGGATTTTACGTATGCCAGAATTAAAACACTATGACAACGATGAACTTAATACTGGCATCGTTTACACAAACCTTAGTGATATCTCCATACAAGAAAATATCGCAGGCTCTTATCTTACCATAAACTTTTCGAAACGAAAGCCAATCTACAAAAACATCTCTCTTCGTTCGGTCCATGCAAAACGATTCAGAGAGGAGACCCGATTAAGTCCTCAATTCATCCTAGATTTTCTCACGGCTGGAAAGGAGTTAAATCTTGCAAAACGGATCACGACCAATATCACTGAGATAAAGGCAGAGCTCATCACCGATGGAATCATTACAAATCCAGACAGGGCATTTATGCATCTCACTGAGAAAAAAGATATGTTCGAAGAACACTCCGGCGAGACGGTCCAGATAACGCAGACCGAAACCGAGATTCAGATTAGATTTGATCTTTTTATCAGAGACTACCTATCTCCGTTTGCACCCGAGAAAAGATCAATCGGAAGAGTTAAAGAATCTATCTATCGTTTCTTAAGGCAAGAATTTCCGATGATGTTTGAATTCGGCGGTGTTAATAGTCAAATGGTTGTACTTTCTCCAAAGAATCAACAACACTTCATTGACGTGATCAACCTGGCGAAAGAAATTTACCGACAAAATGTCGGAAAGGGGAAAAAAGAGATTATCATAGACGAACATTGGGAAGTCCCGTCATCTTTGAATTACGATAATAACTATTCACTAAGGCAAACAAAGCTCAATATTCTTGATCCCTTTTATGAAGACAATAATGCATCAAGTCCAGAACGACTTTTTGTTGATTATTTAGAATCCAAGATTGACGAAATTGAATGGTGGTTTAAGAATGGACAGCGCGATGGAACTTACTTTGCTGTTTCATATATCGAGAACGGACAAGTGAAGCCGTTCTACATCGATTGGATTGTTAAGTATAAAAACGGAAAGATAGGTTTGTTCGATACCAAAGAAGGTATCACTGCAAAAACTGCAAAGGCTAAAGCGGAAGGACTGTCAAAGTACATAAGAGAAGAAAATACCATAGGCAAAAAACTTTTCGGTAGAATTGTCATTCATAAAGACAACAGTTGGCGATATAATAACAATGAGGTCTACGAGTACAACGAGAAGGATTTGTCCAACTGGAAATTTTTGTAGAATCTATTATTAATATTAGAGTAGTCGTAGCTCAGGAACCCTGTGCTCCTGACACCATTATTTAGTCAGGCGCGTAGGGCACCTGACCTACAAGGCTAATGTAGTGTAGCTGTGCCACAACGCCAAAGGTATAAAATGTAAATAAAAGGATAGGCTGAAAATGATTTTCGAATGGGAAACTGAAGAAGAACGCCTTTTAAGATTCATGAAAATACCACCCAAGAAGAAGTTAGAGTGGCTTCGCCAGATGCATGAGTTTATGGTGAAATGCTCGTCAAAACGCAGTAAGTTAATTCGGTGGAAACTGAGGGGAATGCGTTAGTTGTTCTACCTCTCCCCCTGTTTCCCCCTCTCCACATTTGTGGAGAGGGGGACTAAGGGGGTGAGGTCACAAATTCAAAATTAAAAAAGCAAATGCAAAATTGCAAATCAAAATTCAAAATTAGAATTTGGAAATTGCTGACTCTGCTTCCATTCCTCATTTCTGGATGCGGAGTCTACTCCTTTTCCGGCTCGAGCCTTCCGGGAATTAAAACCATAGCGGTGCCACTTTTTGACAACCAGACTCAGGAATATGGGATCAGGGAAAGCCTTACAGAAATAGTTGCCAATAGATTCGTCAAGGACAACACCCTGAAAGTGGTCAACGAGAAAATAGCAGATTCGATCCTCCACGGGGCAATCACCAAATATATAAGAGAAAGCCATACTTTTGATGAACAGGAAAACGTTAAAGAATATATAGTCCGGATTTGGGTAAATGTGTGGTTTGAGGAAAAAAAGAGCAAAAAGACTATCTGGAAAGACGATAATATGGAGGGATGGGGAATCTACTGTGTCAAAGATTGTGTAGACCAAAGTGGAAACCCAAAGCCGGATGAGACCGAGGATGATGGCAAACAAAGAGCCATAGAGAAATTGGCTGAAGACATAGTAAATAGAACGGTCAAGGGATGGTAGGTTTTTAGGTGAAAGGTGAAAGGTTTAAGATTCTAAATTCTCCGCCGAAGGCGGATCCGCCTATGGCGGAAAGGTTCAAAATTCCAAATTCAAGATTCAGGATAGAAGATATAAGGATATTAACTCCGAAAAGTGTTGACTTTCTTTTGTAATATTGTAAATTGGGAAAAAGAAGATGTGTGCTCAGCAGGGATTGTCCATATGGATCCGTCGGATTATAATCTCTGCGAAAGCGAAATTTACCGTGGATGAGAATATCCACGAGGAGCAAAGACAAGGTTCAGTTTAACAAAAGGAATAAAAAAATGAAAAGAACAATCTCGCTTGGGATGATGGTAATTGTGGTTTTACTTTTGATCCACTCTTCATCATTTGCCACTAATTCAAAAGTGGGCACCACTGCTTATTCATTTTTAAAGATCGACGCTGGCGCCCGGTCAACTGCCATGGGAGGAGCGTTTGTGGGACTCTCGGATGATGAGTCTGCCCTGTATTTCAATCCGGCAGGGCTAATCCAGATAGAGGGGAAAAGCTTTTTCGCCACGTATAATAACTATATTGCCGATATACAATCCGGCTTCTTGGGGTATGTGCAACCTTATGGGGAAAATACTCGCTTGGGGGTCTCGGTCCATTATTTCAATTATGGCTCTATGAGCAAGAGAGGTGATCAAAACGAAGACTTGGGAACTTTCGGAGCATCGGATTTCGCTTTGGGTTTGTCTTGGGTGAAAGGCATAAACTCGCAATTCAGCTTGGGAGGAACAGCCAAGTTCATCTATGAAAAAATCGAAATCTTTTCCTCCTATGCCTTAGCCCTCGATTTAGGGGTTATCCATGTTTCCCAAGACAAACGCACTAGATTTGGTCTGGTGGGTCAGAATCTGGGCGTAGAGCTCAAGGGTTTCACCAAGAGCCATAAGGATGATTTGCCCACTGTGGTAAAAGTGGGAATGTCTCATCATATGCGAGGACTCCCCTTAATCGTAGCATTAGATGTGGCCAAACCCTTTGATAACGACATCTTTTTCAATTTAGGTGGGGAATTCACCGGTTTAGAACCCCTATACTTAAGATTGGGATGGAGCTCATTCGGCAAAAACTTTAAAACCAACTCTGACAAGGATAACTGGGCTGGCTTTGCCGCAGGATTTGGGATAACATGGAAAGTCTACCGCTTCGATTATGCTTTTTCATCTTATGCGGATTTAGGAGGTGTTCATAAAATCTCGGTCTCAGGTGGAATTTGAAAAATATCTTAACTCATTCGTTTTAAATTTCACCTTGGGCGAGTCTAAACCGATTCGCCTTTTAAGTTTTAAAGGTGGAAGGAAAGCGTATAGTGGCGCCCGAGGCTAGCTGTTGAGAGATCTCTGAAAAAGTGTCAGAATACGGCGGACTAAGAGCCCGCCCTACGCGGTTGGGTGTTAAACAACAATAGACTTACTCCCGCGTAGGCGGGGCTCCCAGCCCCGCAACAATGACTTTTTCAGAATTCTATTTGACAATACATTAATAAACGAAGGGGAAAGTAAAAATCAAACCTTTTAATCCATAAGGAGGTGGAAAGATGACTAAAAGACTTTGGTTGGTGGTCATTTCTTTTTCCTTTCTAGTGGTCGGCTGTGGAACTAACGTCCCTTCTGGTCACAACGGAGTAAAGTATTATAAGTTTCGCGAAGGAACCCAGATGGGCAGAGTTTACGGAGAGGGATTTCAATGGCACTTGCCCTGGAACTCATTTTTCGTATACAAAGCCCAGACGGACGAAAGAAAGGAGATTTTGCAGGTTCTGTCAGCAGACGGAGCCTCCATTGAGCTGGAGACCTCAGTGTGGTTCAGACCTATAATTAATAAACTCGACAGCCTCCAGATCACCATAGGTCCCAACTATTACGAGGTGGTGATTGGTCCTGCATTGAGAGGAGAGGGACGAAGCATTGTGGGCAGGTATAAGCCGGATGAGATTTATAGCACCAAAAGGGAGATAATAGCCTCTGAGATTTTGGGGTCGATGCAGAATCTCTTAAAAGATAAATATGTGGAGGTGCAGAACATCATAATCCGAAATGTGATCCTGCCCAAAAATGTTTCGGATGCCATCAATGAGAAATTAGCCGCAGATCAGGCGCAACAGAAGATGCAATTTGTGCTTCTGAAAGAAACACAGGAAGCCGAGAGGAAAAGGATCGAAGCTCGGGGTATAGCGGATTTCCAGCGAATCATTACCCAGGGATTAAGTAAAAATCTTTTGCTGTGGAAGGGAATAGAGGCGACAGAAAAACTGGCGGAGAGTCCCAATTCTAAGGTGGTTGTGATAGGAAGCGGGGAATCGGGACTGCCGTTGATTTTGGGTGGTGAGAAATAAGGCGACCTCTCTTTCCAGACAAGTCTCCGTGCAAGATCATTTCATAACACAAGGGGTAAGGCAATTGTCCTGCCCCAACGGTGCCATCGGATTATACACCCTACAAAGCTTAAGCAGAATTATGCAACAGTTAACTGAAAGGTGCTATTTTTGAATTTCCCTTTTTTGTGGGAAGATTAGTTTTTGATAAATTGTATATGTTTGTTACCGATTATATAATTGAGCAGGGCGTGAAACTATTCTTTTAGGTTATTCATCCTTTGGAGAAAATATTTTTCTGTTGCTTTTTTGGAGGAAGTTTAATATTCTCCAAAGAGATTACAATCTGCTAATCAAACGAGGTAGGAATTTTTGCAAATTTTCGATTTAGCCATAGCTTGGTGTTGGAAATACGACGCGGACTTCATCTTTCAAATAGATAAAGAATGCGGAAGAAGAAATCTTTCTTCTTATTTGATTCATCCCCACAATTTATTCGAGACCATGCATAAGATCGACTCCGGGGAGTTGGGGTTCAAAGCTTTCTTCGATCGAGCCTCCGACCAAGAGGAGGAATTTGAGAGGCTGGTGGATTTAATGAAGGCTTATCAGGTGAAGATGATCAATGACGTAGACAGGGCTTTATGGTCCTCGGACAAAGCTACCATGCACTTAGAATTCTTGACCGGGGGGATAAATGTCCCCTACACCATAATTCTTCCCCCTTATGATGAGAATCCCGATTTGGATTCGATCCCTTTGGAAAAGGTGGGAAAGCCCTTTGTGATCAAACCAGCCTGCGGAGGATGTGGGGATGGAGTGGTATCGGATGCCCAAAGTATATATGATATTCAAATAGCCCGGCAGGAGTATAAAGACGACAAATACCTGGTGCAAGAAAAAATAATCCCGGTTCAGATAGGAAAAAGGAGAGCTTGGTTCAGAGTCTTTTGTGTATGTGGAGAAGTCCTCCCCTGCTGGTGGGATGATCAGACCAAGATTGCAGAGGTCTTGGACCCATCTCAAATCGCTGAAAAGATTTATTCTGAAATTGAACATACCATTCGAAAAATCGCTTCTATTTCCAAATTGGATATATTTTCCACTGAGATTGCCCTTTCGTCTTCAGAGAAACTCTTGGTCATAGACCATGTGAATGATCAGGTGGATTTAAGAAAAAAATCCCTTTGTGTGGATGGGGTTCCGGATGAGGTCGTGGATAAAATAGTAATGAGTTTAGTGGGCTGGGTGCAAAGATATGTAGCTCGAACATCCATCCAAACCGAATTCGCAAGATGCAAAAAGATTTGATGGCCTCCGTCTCCGGGATAAGGGGGGTGGTGGGAAAAAGCTTAATCCCCGAGGTTTTAGCAAAATATTCTGCAGGTTTCGGCAACCTTTGTAAAACTGGTGGTCAAAATGCTCGTCCCCAAGTGATTTTGGGAAGAGACTCCAGAACCTCTGGAGAGATGTGTCGATTTGCAGTCCTCTCCGGGCTTTTAGCCACCGGATGTGAGGTGATTGATATAGGCATCTGTCCTACGCCCACGGTCCAGATAGCGGTAGAGGAACTTAGAGCAGAGGGGGGGATAGTTATCACCGCCAGCCATAATCCAATCCAGTGGAACGGTCTCAAATTCATCGGCTCAGATGGAACATTTCTTGCTGAAAGAGAGGTTAGAAGGTTATTGGATTTGGTTAAAAACGATAAAATCAGCTACCGATCTTGGATGGAATTTGGGAAAGTCAAATTGGATCATAGCTGGATACAAAAACATATTGAAAAAATCCTTAAATTGAAATATATTAACATAAACAAGATAAAAAGAAAAAAATTGAAGGTGGTTTTAGATTGCTGTAATGGGGCGGGAGGAATAATTTCCCCGAATTTATTGAAAGCCTTAGGATGCCAAGTGATCGAGCTTTTCTGTGAGCCGGATGGAAATTTCCCTCACAATCCGGAGCCTCTACCTGAAAACTTGATTTCACTTTGCCAGGCAGTGAAGAAAAACAAAGCTGACATCGGTTTTGCTAACGATCCGGATGCGGATAGATTAGCGATAGTTTCGGACCTGGGTATTCCTTTAGGCGAAGAGGCGACTTTGGCTTTGGCAACAAAATTCATTTTAAGTAAGAAGCCAAAATCTAAGGTGGTGACCAATATCTCCACCTCCCGTATGATAGACGATATTGCCAAAAAGTTCGGCTCTAAAGTGTATCGAACCAAAGTCGGGGAAGCTCATGTGGTCAGAGGATTGAAGGCGGTAAAAGGGATAATCGGAGGCGAAGGCAACGGGGGAGTGATCTTGCCAGAACTACATTATGGGCGCGATGCCTTGGTGGGAATGGCTTTGATCTTAGAGTATTTGGCAGAATCGGAAAAAACCATCACCGAGTTGGCTTCGGATCTGCCCAGATATTTTATGATAAAAAAGAAAGGGAAGCTGACCAAAGATTTTGAAAAAAATCTTACTCAGCTAAAAACAAAATATGCAAAAGGTAAAATCAATTTGATCGACGGAGTAAGAATCGATTTCGAAGATTCCTGGATTCATATAAGAAAATCCAATACCGAACCGATCTTTAGAATTATTGCTGAAGCTAAATCTAAAAAGAGGGCAAAGGAGTTAGTTTCAGAATCAAAAGGGATTTTGAGTTCTAATTGAATTATACTTCCGAAATGGTCGAGGAATAAACTCTCGGGTACGCGATATCAAACATTAAAATTTCTGGCATATTCAAATGGTGAAGATCCACGATGTTTAAGATGACGTAGCCAAGGTTTAACGCCTTGGCTTGCAAGCCATAAAGGCTTGCCTACGCTATTATTAGCTGAAGCTAAATCTAAAAAGAGGGCAAAGGAGTTAGTTTCGGAGTCTTTACAGATTTTGGGCTCGAATTAGATTCTAAATCTATAAATAATCGATGTTATGCGTAGCCAAGCCTTCACGGCTTGGTCCAATTTCTGAAATTTCTAACAAAAATTTTCTTCATTTTCTTCAAAAAATCTAGTATCTTTATTGTAAGAGAACAAAGAAATTTGTTTTGATTGATTTGTCCAGTGTTTTAATCTAATTGTTTAGATGTCCGAGAACCGAAAAGGCCGGCGGTCGTAAGGAGAAAAGATGTGTGGAATAATTGGATATGTAGGTAAGCAGAAAGCTGTTCCTATATTGCTGGAAGGTTTAAAGAGGCTGGAATATAGGGGCTACGATTCAGCGGGAATAGCCGTTTTGGAAAACAATGGTTTAATCTACGAGAAATGCGCAGGTAAGATAAGTAATCTGGAGAATTTAATCAAGGATCGGGAATTTGAAAGCACGGTGGGAATTGCGCATACCCGTTGGGCAACTCATGGAGAACCGACTAATTTGAATGCCCACCCTCATCTGGATTGCCAAGGCAACATTGCGGTGGTGCATAACGGGATCATAGAAAACTATCGCAGTTTGAAGGAGGTTTTGAAAAGAGAAGGGCATCACTTCACCTCCGACACCGACACCGAGATTTTGGCACATCTAATCGAAGAATATTATGAGGGGAATCTTTTGGAGGCGGTCCAATCTGCACTCTCTCAGGTGGAAGGGACTTATGGCATCGCGGTGGTGTGCAAGGATCACCCTCACCAGATAGTAGCGGCTCGGCATGGTAGCCCTTTGGTCATAGGAAGCGGGAAGGGAGAGAATTTTGTGGCTTCGGATGTTGCCGCCATTTTGAGGCATACCAATCGAGTGGTCTATTTGGAGGACAAGGAAGTGGCTTTGGTGGATCCGGATGGATTTTCCATCTCCACGGTAGATAGAACCGAAGTCACCCCCCATGTGCAGGAAATCTCCTGGACTTTGGATCAGATCGAAAAGGAGGGATTCCCTCATTTCATGCTGAAGGAGATATCTGAACAGCCTACCACCTTAAGGAATGCTATCCGGGGAAGATTAAATTATGAGGAGGGAACTGCCCGGCTGAACGGGTTAAATTTACAATATGAGAAATTGCACTTAATTGACCGCATCATCATCACCGCTTGCGGGACCGCCTGGCATGCGGCTTTGGTAGGCGAATATATGATCGAGGATGCCGCCTCCATCCCGGTTGAGGTGGAATATGCTTCCGAATTCAGATATCGAAGCCCCATTATCAATGAGGGAACCATAGTTTTCGTGATAAGCCAATCTGGAGAAACTGCCGATACCTTAGCGGCTTTAAGAGAAGCCAAGAGAAAAGGTGCCACCGTTTTGGGCATTTGTAATGTGGTGGGAGGCACCATCGCCCGGGAGACGGATGGAGGAGTTTATATTCATGCCGGTCCTGAGATCGGGGTAGCTTCCACCAAGGCTTTCACCTCTCAGATGACGGTCTTAGCTTTGATCTCACTTCTTTTAGCTCGAATGAGAAATTTGTCTTTGGAAAGGGGAAGAGAGATAATTGATGCTCTCCTCAAGCTACCCGCTCAGATGGAGAAAATTCTTAAAAACGACGCTTATGTAAAAAGCATCGCCGAAAAATACTATCAGAAAAATAATTTCCTCTATCTGGGCAGGGGTTTCAATTTTCCCATAGCTTTGGAAGGAGCTTTAAAGCTGAAGGAGATCTCCTATATTCATGCGGAAGGCTATCCAGCCGCGGAGATGAAGCATGGTCCCATCGCTTTGATAGACGAGAACATGCCGGTGGTGGTGATTGCGCTCAAAGACAAGGTGCATGATAAGGTTCTTTCCAATATTGCGGAGATAAAGGCACGCAGAGGCAAAGTCATCGCCATCGCCACCGAAGGAGATGATGAGATTGCGGATAAAGTCGACCACGTTATTTATATTCCTGAGACCTTAGAGCTTCTGACCCCCATCCTTTCGGTGATCCCTCTTCAGCTTTTAGCTTACCACATGGCAGTGTTGCGTGGCTGTGATGTGGACCAACCCAGAAACTTGGCGAAAAGCGTGACGGTGGAGTAAAGTCTTCTGGATAAAACCATAAGATCGAGATGTCTCTATGTGTCAAATTTTAACGAACGTGAGAGAATGTTATGAAGACTTATGATTTTAAAGTCATTTTAGAACCAGATGAAACTGGTGGGTATGTTGTATCTTGTCCCTCACTTCCTGGATGCTATAGCCAAGGCGACACTATAGAAGAGGCTTTGGAAAATATTAAAGAGGCAATTGCTCTTTGTTTGGAGGACGAAGTTTATTAGGTTCATTTTGAGGATATTTGTCTTGCTTTTTTGATAGATTCAGTTATTTTTGCGTATCAAAATTGAAAATGCGTCGATGAATTGACATAAAGGAGGAAAATATTTTGAAAGACAAGATTCATCCCAAGTATTTTGAGACCACCATCACCTGTGCTTGTGGGAATGTGATTAATACCCGCTCCACGGTGAAAAACATCCGCGTAGAGATATGCTCTGCCTGCCATCCGTTTTTCACCGGCAAGCAGAAGTTGATTGATACGGCAGGGAGGGTGGAGCGTTTCAGGAGAAAGTATAAATCTCTGGAAGAAAAGAAAGAAAATAAAGAAGCTCAATCAGTCGAAAAACAGGATTCTGCCCTTCGACAAGCTAAGGGTGGTGAGCAAGATCGAACCGCGGAAAAGTAGATTATTCTTAAAAAGCGTCTGTTGTCCAAAAGAATTGAAAAAGCACTTTAAGACGACAGTCGCTTTTTTGTATCTATAATTGGAGTGTAGGGACGGAGCTTGTCTCTGTCCCGTCTGAACGAAATTAAGGACAGCCATAAAGGCTGTCCCTACGTAAGTAGGAAAGGATATTGGTGTGCCTGGACTAAACGTTGGTGGACAGGCGGTGATCGAGGGGGTGATGATGCGTTCTCCCCACATGGTCTCGACCGCGGTAAGAAGAGTAGAGGGAGAGATCGTGGTCAAAAATGAGAAGTTTATCTCTCTGACTCAAAGAAATAAGATATTAGGATTGCCTTTGATTCGGGGATTGATCTCCTTTGTGGAGATGCTTGTTATCAGTATCAAAACCCTGAACTTTTCGGCAGAGATTGCGATGCAAGGGGAAGAGAAAGTAAAACCTCAAAAGGAAAAGAGAAGGTCGGATTTCTTTAGGAGCATATATTTAATTCTCACTATAGTCTTTGCCATAGCCTTGGGATTTGGGATATTTTTCTTTTTGCCTTTATGGTTTTCTCATATCCTGGGGGTGAGAAAAGAGGCTTTAGCCTTCAACCTGATTGCGGGCATGGTTCGGGTGAGCCTTTTTATTGCTTATGTATGGATCATCTCTCGAATCGGTGAGTTTAAAAGAATCTTTCAATACCATGGGGCCGAGCATAAATCCATATACACCTACGAAGCGGGCAAAGAGCTGACTTTAGAGAACGTCAAGAATTTTTCCACCCGACATCCCCGTTGCGGAACCAGCTTTATTTTGATTGTGGCTGTGTTTGCCATTCTAGTTTATTCCCTTTCCGATACAATTTACTTCCTTTTGGCTGGTGTTCCCCCTACCCTTCCTAAAAGATTATTGGTTCACTTTTGTCTTCTCCCCTTGGTGGTAGGGACAGGATATGAGCTTTTGAAGCTGTCGGCAAAAACCAGTCACAACCGGATCACCAGATTTCTAATTGCACCGGGTTTATGGATACAAAAGATTACTACCCAAGAGCCTTCGGTTGATCAAATAGAGGTAGCGATTGTAGCCTTACAGAATGCTTTGGGAATTGAGAAACCAGAACCTGTGATTCAGCCCGAATTAAACAATCGCTATTAAACCCAGACCAACATGGTGAAAAAATTCTACGTTGTTGATTTGGTGGAGTCGAAATGTAAATTTATTGAAGCTCGGTTAATGGTGGCGATGCTCGTATGGTTCGACCAGCTCACCATAAATCGAGACTCGAAGTTCGATGCTCGAAGCTGGAGCGAAAAAAGTTTTTTGGGGATAAATCGTTTCTCTTTAGCAAGGTGAGATTATGCTTGATCTGTTAGAGAAAATAGAGGAAAAGTACAAGGAACTGACCCAGCTTTTGTCTGATCCATCTGTGTTTTCAGATAAAAACAGATATAAGAAGATCGCCAAGGAGCATAATGATCTTTCCGAGATAGTGGATCTTTCTGCCAAATACAAAAAGGTTTTGGAGTCGGTCCAGGAGGATGAAAAGCTAACCAAAGAATCTGAAGATAAGGATTTGGCAGATTTAGCTAAATCCGAATTGGAGGAACTCTATTCCCAAAAGCAGGAGTATGAGGAGAAGCTTAAATTTTTGCTTTTGCCCAAAGACCCCAAGGAAAGTCGCAATACCATTATGGAGATAAGAGCGGGAACCGGAGGGGAAGAAGCGGCTTTATTTGCGGCAGACCTCTACAAGATGTATCTAAAGTATGCCGAAAAACAGAGCTGGAAGGTAGAGCTGATGAACTCCAATCCCACTGGAATGGGAGGTTTCAAGGAGATAATATTTCTGGTGGAAGGAAAAGACGTTTACGGCAAGCTGAAATATGAAAGCGGGGTGCACCGGGTGCAGAGGGTACCGGCGACTGAAGCCTCCGGAAGAATCCACACCTCCGCGGCTTCGGTGGCGGTTTTACCTGAAGCGGAAGAGGTGGAGGTGCAGATCGATCCTGAGGATTTAAGGGTGGATGTCTTCAGATCATCCGGACCAGGAGGGCAATCGGTGAATACCACGGATTCCGCTGTAAGGATCACCCATGTTCCCACCAATACCGTGGTCACCTGCCAGGATGAAAAATCCCAACTGAAAAACAAGAATAAAGCCATTAAAGTGCTAAAAGCCCGTCTTCTGGATAAAGCTCAAAGAGAACAGGAAGAGAAGATTGCGAAAGAGAGAAAAAGCATGGTGGGCTCCGGAGACAGATCAGAAAAGATCAGAACTTATAATTTCCCTCAAGGCAGAGTCACGGACCACAGAATCGGCTTGACTCTATACAAGCTTGGTGATATTTTGGCGGGAGAAATTGATGAGTTTGTGGGAGCGTTAAAGAAGAAAGAGCAAGAGGAGAAATTGGAAGTCGCCATGGTTAAATAACACAAAAAATCTGCGTTTTTTTTAATTGCGTAGACAGACCTTTACGGCTTGTCCGCAGGATCTTGAGACCAGCCAAGCCATGAAGGCTTGGCTACGTCTAAAAACATTTAACAAAATTATGAAATTTTGGAGAATTTTATTTGCTTTCATTTTTACTCTCCTTCTTCTGGGCTTCGCCAGGAAGACCACTACGGTTAGATCAGTTCACGTAACCGCGGAAAAAAGCGGAATTCTCATTGATCACAACACCGTGCCCAAAAAGATTGGGGAAGGGGACATAGTGATCCCCGTGAAGGTAAGCGGGGCAAATGAGGTGAAGCTTTTCTACAAGATCGAGGAAGGTGAATTTCAATCGGTGGATATGACTCCAAAAGAGGGGGAAAGTGATGTCTTTGTGGCTTCTATCCCGCATCACAAAAAAGGGACCAAAGCTTGGTATTATATGGAAGCTCGAAAGCAAATTGACGATACAAAACTTACTGTCAGTTTACCGGATAGAAATTCACAAAATTTCGATCCGATCTTACTCAAATTCGAAGGGGCTGTGCCGCCATACATCATCTTTTCACACGTTTTTAGTAATTTTGCCGCCGTTTTCTTCTCGGTTTTGGCGGTCGGGAAAGCGGTCGATCTCAAGAAGGGAAAGGCAACCTTAAAAAAATCGGTTGTATTTTCTCTTCTTACTTTTATTTTCTTGTTTTTAGGATTTTTTATTCTGGGATGTGCTCTTAACTATTTCGCTTTTGGAGTGAGGTGGGAAGCGTTTCCCTTTGGTCATGACGTAACCGACAATAAAAGTCAAATTATTTTACTTTTTTGGCTGGTGACCTTGTTTTTGGTTAAGGGGACCATCTTCGGGAAAAACCCTTCCAAAAACTTAGTTTCCGAAAAGACCTACTCCACCATGGTGATAATCAGCTTTGTGGTGACCGTGATTATGTATTTGATCCCGCACAGCATAAGTTTTTAGTAATGCAGAAGCACATAAAAAAGTTTACATACCCCTCACCCTATCCCTGCTATGCATTTCACTTCGCTCAATCTCCCACAAGGGGAGAGGGAATCTCTATAGACTTTCCCCTCCCTTTGATGACAGAGGGGGAGGGGGATTGCGTTAATTCATTTAATTCGTCTATAATGGTTTCTAAAAAATATGGAAGATTATAAGAAGCTTTCAGAGATTGCGCTAAATCTGACTAAGAATAAAGGGGCGACTTACGCAGACTTAAGAATTGAGAGGATAGAGGATGAGAACCTCAGCGTAAAAAGTGGCTCTCCGGAGCTTATAGATCGATCTTCCAATTTCGGCTTTGGGATAAGAGTTATTGTGGATGGTGCTTGGGGATTTGCGGCAAGTGCCGATTTGAACCAAGACAATATCAGAAAAATTTGCCTTTTGGCAGTCGAGATTGCCAAAGCCAGCTCCCGACTGAGGAAAAAAGATGTGGTTTTATCTCCCCTTGAAAAAACTATCGATTCTTACAAAACCCCCATTATTCAAGACCCCTTTACTATTCCCCTAAAAGAAAAATTAGATTATCTTTTATTCTTGGATAGTCTGATGAGAAAGGTCCCCGAGGTCAATTTAACTGAAGCAGAAATGAGTTTCAGAAGGACAAGTAAGTTTTTTGCGAGCTCCGAAGGTTCTATAATTGAGCAGAAGATAATTCAAAGCGGAGCGGGAATATCAGCCACAGCCATGAAAACCCATAGGGAGATGGGAATAAGATCATATCCTAATTCCGGTGGACAATATGAGACCAAGGGCTATGAGTTGATCAAAGAGTTAAATTTTGAGGAGAATGCCGAAAGAATTGCTGAGGAAGCGGTGGCACTCCTTTCCGCAAAAGAGTGTCCTTCGGGGACAACCACCATCATCTTAGATGGACCACAGACGTCCCTTCAGATACATGAATCCATCGGGCATCCCTTGGAGCTGGATCGGGTATTTGGAGCGGAGAGAAATTTCTCCGGGACAAGTTTTGCCACGGTGGATAAATTGAACCGACTGAAATACGCATCAGAGATAGTAAATGTGGTCGTAGATTCAACTTGTCCCTTTGGATTGGGAACTTTTGGTTATGATGATGAAGGGGTGAAGGCATCCCAGAAGGATTTGATAAAAAATGGCATATTAGTCGGATACCTAACCTCCCGTGAAACCGCACCACTGATCGGGAGCTCCAGCAACGGCTGTATGAGAGCGGATGGCTGGGGGAATGTCCCAATAATCCGAATGACCAACACCAATCTTCTGCCAGGTGATAAAACTTTGGAAGAGATGATCTCCGAAGTGGACGATGGAATTTATATGCAAACCGTACGAACCTGGTCCATAGATGACAACAGAGAAAATTTTCAGATGGGATGCGAGATTGGATGGGAGATAAAAAATGGGAAGCTGGGAGAGATGATTAAAAATCCCTCTTATTCTGGGAATACCATCGAATTCTGGAACTCTTGCGATGCGATTGCCAATGAGAAATACTGGAAAATCTGGGGCACTCCCAACTGCGGCAAAGGTCAACCCGGTCAGAATATGCCCACCAGCCAGGGCGCTTCACCGGCAAGATTTAGAAATGTGAAGGTAGGCAGCTAGGAGAAGTTTATTAGTTCGCACAAAAATGTGTTTGTAACACCTCTTGGAAATAATTATACTATAGAATCAGTTGAGAGAAGAATATGGGTTATCATATATTTCTTACAAAGCAAGATAATTTCAAAATCTGCATTCAAAAAGGCGTTTACGGAGGAATTCAGAAGGGTGGCTCAGGTAAAGCAGAACAGATTAATTCGGAGGTAATATCTGGATTTGCAGGCATAAGAAAAGGCGACTTTGTGTTCTTTTATGTTAAAAACATTGGATTATATGGATTATGGAAAATACTAAATCACCCATTCTTTGATGAGGTCCCCGTTTGGAAGGAACCAAACCAAACATACCCGTATAGGGTCTGTTTTGAACAGACTATAAGAAAATTTAATAAACCTGTGCCTTTAAGTGATATCTTAGACTTAAGGGACAAAGGACTCATATGGACTTTCGACCTGAGCACTTTTACAAAAAAAAGTCATCAACCTATTACAACTGACGAAGGAAAAGAACTCATAAGACTCTTGTTAAGGAGCAATCCTGTATTCATTCCTACCGATAAGATACCCGACCCTTATGTGCCGGTGCAACAAAAACCTTTGCCTATAGTTTTCGACAGTGATAAATCTGGGCGATTAAAGTATGAAGGGTATCTCAACGCCTGGTTTATGCAATCTTTAACTAAAGGCGAATTGAAACAGCTTATTGGCGATTATAGGGATTTCCTGAATTATGTCCCAACTTCGTTCAATAAGGTCATGGATATTTTTCTCACACATGTGACTACTGTTGATTCTGTGGATATTCTTCATAAATTTACGTGTATTGAACTAAAAAGCGGTACTGTTTCCGAGGAGGATCTCAATCAGATCCTCAAATATGAAAACTGGTTGATTCGTAAGCTCGCCAACGGTGATTCGGAAATGGTTCAAAGTATCTTAGTAGGCCATGAGTTTCAGAAAGAAGTACTTGAATATCAGAAGAAAAGAAAAATGATCGAGGAAAAAACTGTGCGGCTTATGAAATATAAGTTTAGTCCCCAACTAAATAACATCATTTTAGAAGAGGTCAACGTCTAACGCGAAGGAGGACGACGATGTTGGATAGAGAAGCTGTCGGCAATTTCCTAGACGAAAATTTCACCGAGATTAACCTGGAGATACCAAAGGATATAACCAGACAAGATTTAATTGAGTGCTTTTGTCAGTATGTAGAGGATGATTATTATGAATGGCTGAAAGATAATTTTCAAACTTTTTTCCATCATGGGCATCCCGATTGGGATTTGATTAAAGAACAAATCTTTTCTCTTTCAAAGAACGAATCTTGAATTTCTTTGATATTTTAAAGCACTCGCAATTCTCTGTTTTCCCTTGGACTAATGAGCCTTTCAAAAGTCGGAATCATAATGCAAGATATTAATGAGAGAACTGAATATGTATACGTTTATTATGGCATTTTTTGCCCGGAGATGGATGAAGTTCTAATTCGTTGGTCTGATAGAGAAAGTTTAGAAGACACCATAAAAAAAGTAGGCGGAGATGAACAGCAAGCCATGGAAAAAATCTTCATCCGTCATTGATTAATGTAGATTTCTGTGATGGAAAAGAACAAAGCTTTTGAAGTTTTACAAAAGGGACTTGGGTATTCTCAGGCAGATCAGGCTGAGTTGGTCTTGATGGGGGAGGATTTTTCTTTAACTCGGTTTGCGGAGAATGTGATCCATCAGAATATGGCGCGGGTGGATCATACTTTGATGGCAAGAGTGGTCTTGGGGAAAAAAGTTGGGGTGGCGGTGACCAACAGTATAAAGGACGAAGATATAAAAAAGGTAATTAAAGACGCAGAAGAAATAGCCAAAAATCAAAAGGAGGATTCGGACTTTGTCTCCTTGCCTGTCTCCTCACCTGCTCCAGAAGCCAAAGGCTTTTTCCCAAAAACGTCCGAATATTCGCCTTCGGAGAGATCAAAGGGCGTGGAGATTGCAGTAAAAAGATGCAAAAGCCAAAACTTAGCTGGCACAGGAGCGTTTCAGACAGAAACTAACGTGACTTGCGTGGTCAACTCTTTGGGCACAAGGCAATATTTTCAAGAGACCAAAGCTCAGTTTTCCTTGACCGCCAACTCAGGCGACACCGCTTCTGGATGGGCACAAGGTTACGACCGTGACGTGAATAAGATCGACATAGAGAATATTACTCAAAGGGCAGCTCTAAAAGCGAACATGTCCTCTAATCCGATTGAACTTCCACCCGGAAAATATACCGTGATTTTGGAAGAGGCGGCAGTGGCTTCACTTCTTCTTTTTTTAGGTTTCTTAGGATTCGGTGCAAAGACATTCACTCAAGGTCGAAGCTTTATGGCAGGAAAGATTGGAGAGAAAATAACGGGGGATAATATCACTATAGTCGAAGATCCTTACGATCCGGTGATGAATGGCATGCCTTTTGATTATGAGGGTGTGGTAAAGAAAAAAGTCCCTTTGATTGAAAATGGAGTTGCCAGAGGGGTTGTTTTTAATTCTTATTATGCCAATAAAGCTGGCGTTGAATCGACTGGTCATGCCCTTCCCCCTAACAACACCTTTGGTCCATACCCGAAAAATATGGTTATGTCTCCAGGAAATTCAAACCTGGAAGAGATGATCTCTTCTACCGAGAAAGGAATCTTAATCACACATTTTTGGTATATCAATTATATGAACCCCATGAAAACCATGGTGACCGGGACAACAAGAGACGGAACCTTTCTTATAGAAGGTGGAAAAATTAAATCTGCGGTTAAAAATATGCGTATCGGACAAAGCATCCTTGAGGCTTTCGCCAATGTGGAGATGATGACAAAAGATAGAAAATTGTGTCCTCAGTATGGGGTGGTGATGTATGTGCCAGCAATGAAGATAAAGGATTTTACTTTTATGGGAGGTTAATAATTCAACATGCTTGATCGCAGAAAATTTCTAAAAATCTCAAGCCTTATCACCTTAGCTTTTTCATTTTTGCCCAGTATATTTTTTAAAAACTCCTCGTTTTCTGCCCCCGCAAAGAATAAAACTTTCAATCAAACTAAAAATTGGCTCTACGGGTCTTCAAAGAAAGGATGTTCCACATCCAGATTAGCTATGGATTATCATGGGTCTTTGGAAGATGGATTGGATGATTTTTTGAATTTCCGTATCTTGGTCTAATTCGATTAATAATTGTTCCTGATAATATGGTGCCTCCTCACCTGACCCCCTCCCCTTTGGAATCTGTCTTAAGACTCCACCTGGGTCATTGCGAGGGACCGCAGGGAGCGAAGTCCCGCCAATGGCGGGACTTCGTCGCTTCGCTCCTCGCAATGACATTTTTGAGACACCCCTCGTCGGGGAGAGGGGAGTAAGTGGAAATCAAGTTCCGCATGAGCAATACTTGTCTTGAAATTCTCAACCAAGCTGTGGAAAAGTTAAGGCTTGCGGGAATTGATAGACCCCGCACCAATGCTGAGCTTTTGTTAGGGGCGGTTCTCGGTAAAAGCAAAGTCGATCTTTACTTGGACAAAGATCGAATTTTAACTTCTTATGAAATTGAGAAATTCAATCAATTTATAAAAGAGAGAATCTCCCATAAACCAGTTCAATATATCATCGGGACTGTTGAATTCTTCGACTTGGAATTTAAAGTGGATGAAAGGGTATTGATTCCACGCCCGGAGACGGAGACTTTGGTCGAAGCGGTGATCGAGCAACTAAAAGACAAAGAAAAACCCAAGATCATAGATTTGGGGACAGGCTCGGGAGCTATTGCCATCAGCTTGGCAAAAAATCTGAAAGAGGCTTTTGTCTATGCAACAGACGTTTCCAGGGATGCCTTGGAGGTTGCCAAAGAAAATGCAGTAAGAAATAAGGTAGAGAATCAAATTGAGTTTCTCTGGGGTGATTTGTTTGATCCTTTGAGAGATAAAAATCTTGAGGGTCAAATAGATTGTGTAGTTTCAAACCCTCCATATGTGAGCAGAGATGAATTTGAAACCTTACCCAAAGAGATCAAAGATTACGAGCCCATAGTGGCTTTAGCAAGCGAAGGGGAAGGAGTTTTCTTCCATAAGAAGATAATTGAAAACTCCGTTGGTTTTTTGAAAAAAAGAGGATTATTAGCTTTGGAGATGGCTCTTGGTCAAGCCGAAAAAGTAGCGAATTTGATTCATCAGAGTGGAGATTTTAGCAATACAGAAATAATAAAGGATTTAAGCGGAATCGATAGAGTGGTGAAAGCAATAAAACGGTCAACGGATGAAGCGGATGGAAACAGTAACATGGAAATAGGGCTGGCTAAAAAATGAAGGAGAAATGCCACCTACTATTTTTGTTGACAAAATTCAAGTTATTTTTATATTTTGAATTGTGAAAATGCGTATGCATCTTCGATTAGCACAAATTATTCACCGTTCGTGGCAAGCTCAATGCAGAAAACACAAAGCAATAGATTCTTTGAGACAATTTTTAATACAGAAGCGACGACTACAATTTTACTTTAAACCTTTGAAAGCAGAGCTTTGAGAACGAAGCTCTGCTTTTTTAATTTGAGAAGGAAGGATTAATGCCTGAAAAGATGCTGGCAGTAATGAAAAAGGAAAGGGCACCCGGGGCGGAGATGGTGACGGTTGCTATTCCAAAAATCAAACCGGATGAGGTTTTGGTGAAGGTGAAAGCCACCTCCATCTGTGGGACCGACGCCCATATTTATAATTGGGACCAGTGGGCGCAGAGTCGAATCAAACCACCCATGATCTTCGGACATGAATGTGCCGGTGAGGTGGTAGAGGTAGGGAATTTGGTCAAAAGAATTAAAGTAGGAGACTTTATATCGGCGGAGACCCATATCCCCTGTGGGCATTGTTTTCAATGCTTGACCGGGCAACGGCACATTTGCCAAAATCTGAAGATTTTAGGCGTGGATATTGATGGATGTTTCGCCGAATATGTAGCTATTCCAGAAGTTTGTGCCTGGAAAAATGATAAGAGTCTCCCTGCGGAAATAGCCTCAGTTCAAGAGCCTTTTGGTAATGCTACATATACTGTAATGGAAAGCGGAGTCTCTGCAAAAATCATTGCCATTATGGGGGATGGACCCATCGCCTGTTTTGCTGTCGGAATTGCTAAAGCTGTAGGGGCGGCGAAAATCTTTGCGGTGGGAGAATTTCCTTATCGGGTCAACCTTTTGAAAAAAATGGGCGCGGATTCAACCTTGAGTATTCTCACCCATGACACCGTAAAAGAGATAATGGATGCCACTTCAGGCGAGGGAGTGGAAGTGGTCCTGGAGATGACCGGAGCACAAAATGCAATTGATAATGGCTTTAAAATTTTGAAAAAAGGTGGAACTTTTACTGCCTTCGGTATTCCCTCTTCCAAGATTGAATTTGATTTAAACAATTATGTGATCTTCAAGGGAGCAAGGATTATCGGGATAAATGGAAGGTTGATGTTCAAAACCTGGTTTCAATTGAGCAATCTGTTGAAATTTAAAAAGGTAGATATTTCTCCGGTGATCACCCATAAATTGCCTCTTAAGGATTTTCACGAAGGAATGGAAGCGGTAATATCCAAAAACAGGGAGGTGGGAAAGGTGGTGTTCTTTCCTGAAGCAAAATGAATTTGGAATGCAAAAGCTTGCTTTTGCGAAGTTCTTAGATGTTGCGTCAGGAGCTACCCTACCACCTTTGGCGGAATCCTGGTGACTGATGCAACCATGTCTGTCAGGACTGAGGTCCGCCAGAACAAAAAACTCTTTGACCGTCGAAGTAAACATGAGTTTGAAAATATCTGTATTAAAATCTAAGTGGAATAAAGAAAAAAAATTTTACAGGACACAAGAAGTTGGGTCCGGCGTCCAGATATTTGTCAAAGATGTCTTGAAATCTGAAGAGATATTCAATCTCAAGGTTGGGTTTGGTTCTACTCCGGCGGAACGAAGAAGAAACGAATTTGTCGAAGAGAAGAAAACAAGAGAATCAAGAAGACCAGACATCATCATTTATGTTTCCCCGGATATTACCATTCCTGTCGAAGTTGAAAAATATCAAAACATTGAAGCGGGGATTGGGCAGCTCCTGCAATATCAAGCGGACCTAGATAAGAAATATGGAATCCTAACCGATGGCTACACTTGGCGATTTTACAACAATAACGTTTTTCGAAAGTTCACTCTCGACCAAATTCTTGACGAAACAGAAGAGTTTTTAGAATTTTGGACAGAATATACCAAGCCAGAATTTTATTACCTTTCTTTCTTTGAATCCCCTAACCAATTCACACTTCTGAAAGAGACAGAGAAATTGCCGGTCGAAGAAAACAGGCTTATTTTCTTTGAAGACATTACAAGACTCATTAGGGGCTTTAAGAACAAATTAAAAATAGAGGGATACTTTGAAGGGCTAGAGAAAAAAGAAAGAGGGAAAAAAGCAGTAGAGATTACCTATGCCTATATTATTCAGTTTATTCTGTATAAGACCTTAGTTGATAATGATTTTGACGACTTTAAGAATGAATATGAGGAAAACGTCAAAAGAATCCACGGCTATATAAAAGCAGGAAGATATAAAGACATCTTAGGGGTTATTGATGGCATATCTGCAACAATCTCCGAAAACATTTATCGCCCATTCGCCAAAGAGCAGGAATTTATAGCCCAAAAACTTCTTGAACTTTATAGAAGCTTAGAGAACAAACTTTCAGATGTTTCACCTTGGTTGGATATTTTTGTCTTTATCAAAAAATATAGCTTCGCCAGTGTCAAAAATGAGATTTTTGGCTACATCTATGAGAATTATCTAAAAGAGCTGTATGAGGATGAAAAGAAAGGTCAGTATTTTACCGACCCAGCCGTTGTAAATTTTATGCTCCATCAAATCGGCTATACCCCCGAAAGCATAAAAGCAAAACTCAAGAATGATAAAGAGAGCATTTCCTTAATGGACCCCGCTTGCGGCAGTGGTACCTTTCTTTACCGTGCCACTGATTCGATCATCCATTCATTTGGCTCGAAACCAGAAGAGGCATCCAAAGAGATTGAGGGGCTGGTAATGAATAACATCTTTGGTTTGGATATAGCTGAGTTTCCACTTTATCTGGCTGAGATGAATATTTTGATGCGGATGTTACCCCTTATCATCACTGAGAAATACAATAATCCAATTGATAAAAAAATTAAGGTTTTCTTAACGAAAGATAGTGTAGCCGAGTTCAAGGATGCAGGTATTGAGAATACCATAAACGATATCGATGTTAGACGAAGGCAATTATCTTTTCTCACGGGCAAACTCGATCTAGGATACAAAAGCTATGTTAGAGATGAGGGCGATTTATCTGAAATGAAACAAAGCATGCGACCTCCTCGTCGCCGTTTTGATTTTGTTATCGGCAATCCGCCGTATGTTGGATATAACGAGTGTTCCAAGCAGGGCGTATTGATTTTTGAATTGATGAAACAGCGCAAGGCTAAGCTCAACGATATTTATGGGGTTAATCTTCACAGCGTTCCCGACAATCCCAAGAAATATCGCCCCAACCCAAATCTTTACGCTTTTTTTATTGCAGTTGGCTTGGCTTTACTGAAGGACAATGGAAAGCTTTGTTATATTGTCCCTCAAACCATTTTAGTAAATCCAGATTTTGATGTGATTCGGTATCACTTGGCCAAGTTCACCACGATGGAAAAAGTCATCACTTTTAGCGGGAAAATGTTTATCGGCCGCGGGATTAAACAAAATAAGCCTGTCCCCACTTCCAGTCTAATTTTTGTTGTTTCCAGGAGAGTACCTACCCGCCTTCACCAAGTGGAAGTCATCAATTACCAAAATCCAGATGATAGCATAGAAGAAACCTTGCAAAATATTTTATTAGGAAAAAGAATCAGCAAAAAGAAAATTCAACAGGCGAGATTCCTTCAAAATATTGCCAGTTGGAATTTTATTAAGCACGATCAATCTTTTGTCGATTTCTACCAGACATACAAAAAGAATACAGATGACATTTTCATTTATTACAATCATGTATGGGCGGAACAGCACTTGAGGAGTAAATTCTATTTTGACGGTGGATATAGCATTGATGAAAGGAAATTACTCAAGCGAGCAGAAACCAAAGGGTTACATTATGGCTTACCTCGGTTAGAAAAGAAATATTGGACCATTAAATCTTTTGTAGGGTATTGGCCAAATATAAGAGAAAAGCAGGCTAAAATGTATATCGCACTAAGACAAGGTAACCAAGGATATAATTTTTTGGACAACAAATACAAAGTAATCTGGTCTTATAATAATACGGACAACTTCTTTTATACAGATTTACCAATCATATGGGCTAGAAATAAAATACTTGGCATAGGATCAAATAACAAAAAAGAGATTTTGTATTTATTTGCTTTATTGAATTCAACAATTACCAAGAACATTCTTCATCACATAGTTAAAATTGAGCATGAAGACACTAGGACAATTCTGGTAAGTTTACAAATTGTGAAAGATCAAGTCCGCGTTCCCAAGATCAACGAAAGCAATCAGAATATTAAAGATGAAATCATAAAACGGACGACAGAAATGCTGGAACTGGAAGAAAAGACACTTTCGGATTTCGTTGACTTTTCAGAAGTTCTCCTGCAAAAATTCAAGGGTATAAGAGTAGAAGGAAATCACCTTGTTGTAATAGATGGAGATAAGAAAACCAAACTCAAAATCAATGGTGACCCAGCACTTGTGAAAAATGCTTTAGCTGAACAGTTAGGGAAGAGTGAGTTACCGTTAGAGCGCCAAAAGATGAAACTTTCTGACCTTCGCCATCTACCAGTTATAGATCATCAAAGACAAGCACAACTAAAGAAATATATTGACGACTTAGTTTTTGCGTTGTATTTCAAAGTCAATTTGCAGGAAATAGGTTTTGAAAAAGCCAAGAGTATTGAAGAAATATGTGAGAGAAATAAGTTTTACAAAATGATCCAAACTAGCTAGCCCCTGGCTTCCGGCTGCAACACGATTGGAGGAATATTAACAAGGAGATACTTGGATGAGCAACATCGGTTCTTACGAAGAAAGATGTAAAGATTTTGATTGGTCTATTGCCAAAAAAGAGCTTTCGTATGTGAATGGCTCTCCCATCAATATCGGTTACTTCTGTTCGGATAGAAACTGCGAATTGGGTCTGGGGAAGAAACAAGCATTGATCTGGGAGAGTTTTTCGGGCGAAGTAAAAAGATTTACCTTCGAAGATTTGAAGATACACTCCAATTCATTTGCCCATCTTTTGACCAAGCTGGGACTTAAAAGTGGAGAGCGCATCGTCATCTTCATGGACAAAATCCCCGAACTTTATTTTTCCTTTTTAGGAATTTTGAAAATGGGGGGAATTGTGGTTCCCCTCTTCTCCGCTTTCGGAGAGGATTCTCTTTTCACCCGACTTAACGATTGTAAAGCCTCAGCAGTTTTGACCACCACCAAGCTTGTGCCCCGAATAAGAAAGATAAAGGATAGGCTCCCGGACTTAAGACACGTTATAGTAATGTTAGAAGACGAGAACATTCCCGTAAAAGAGCGGGAGATGGCATTTTCATTTACCAAAGCCCCAAGAATCGACTCATTCGAAGTTTTCCCTTCAACCGCAGAGACACCATCGGTACTCCACTACACCTCTGGAACCACGGGACAACCCAAAGGGGCATTACATGTTCATTCCTCCATCTTCTCTCAATATTTGACCACCAAATGGATTCTGGACTTGAGACCGGATGATATTTACTGGTGCACCGCAGATCCGGGATGGGTTACCGGAACGTCTTACGGAATCATCGGTCCCTGGAGCTTGGGCATAACCCAAGTGGTGCTGGATGGGGGTTTTGTTCCCGAGAAATGGTATGAGCTGATCCAAAAGCATAAAATAACGGTCTGGTATTCCGCCCCTACCGCCATTCGGATGCTGATGAAAACGGGGAAGGAGATTGTTAAGAAATATGATCTTTCATCCCTACGGCATCTATGCTCTGTGGGTGAGCCTTTGAATCCCGAAGCTGTGATCTGGTCAAACGAAGTTTATGGCTTGCCTTTCCATGACACCTGGTGGCAGACAGAGACCGGATGCATCCTGATTTCCAATTATCCCGGAATGGAAATCAAGCCGGGATCGATGGGCAAACCCTTCCCTGGCGTAACTGCAGGAGTTCTGGATCATAAATTTGAGCCTATCGAGGAGAAAAACAAATCTGGACTTCTGGCTTTGAGACCACCTTGGCCTTCGATAATCCGAACTTACTGGAATAATCCCACAGGATATGCGAGCAAATTCAAGAATGGATGGTATGTCACTGGTGATAGAGCCAGCATTGACCAGGATGGATATTTTTGGTTCATGGGGCGGGATGATGATGTAATCAACACCGCGGGGCACCTGGTTGGTCCCTTTGAGATAGAGTCCGCACTATTAGAACACAAAGCGGTGGCAGAATCTGCGGCCATAGGAAAACCGAACCGGATCAACATGGAGGTAGTTAAAGCTTTTGTGGCTTTAAAGCCCGGATTTGAGCCGAGTGCCGATCTGGAGCTTGAGATCATGAACTTCATTCGCAAGAAGTTATCCTCCATCGCCATGCCTCAGGAGATCGAATTCGTCGAATCTTTGCCTAAGACCCGAAGCGGCAAGATCATGAGAAGGGTCCTGCGTGCCCAGGAAAGAGGAGAACCCGTAGGCGATATTTCGACATTGGAGAGTGATTGAAAACGGCTTTTTGAAGCTGGTTTGTCGGTGTCGAGGCTCATATGGTTCGACTCCGCTCACCATAAATCGAGGTTCGGCTCTCGATGCTCGAGTCTCGTTAAAAGCATCAAGTTAAATAAATTGATATAATTCGTATGAATACATACGCATCACCCTCCCCTTTATCCCCTCCCATCAAGGGAGGGGGAAATTCATGTAGTCCCCTCTCCCCCGAGGGGAGAGGGTGAGGGAAAAACCAAACAGAATATCAAAGAATTTTAGAAGGAGAAGCTAAATGAAAGAGGAATTGATTGCATACATAATGAAGGAATTTGTGGAGGATCCGGACCAAGAGATCGATGAGACCACTCCATTGATATCGTCAGGATTGATCGATTCGCTCTCCATCATCTCTTTGGTGGTATTCATAGATAAGAAATTTGGGGTGAAAATTCCTGATGAAAAAGGGACGGTGGAGAATTTTGAGACGATAACTAAAATCATTGAAACCGTAAACGAATTCAAAAAATAAATAGTTAACTGTTCGTCACGGAAAAACATAACTCCTCCGATTGCCAATAGAATTTCGTCCAATTCCCCTTCTCCACAACTGGAGAGAGAACTAAGATAGTGATCAATTAGGAGGTAATTATGGCTTATGGTAAAGTCAAAGAGTTTTTACAAAATGAATTGAAAAATATCAAGGAGACTGGACTGTATAAGGAGGAACGCTATATTCATACCCCTCAAGGAGCGGACGTAAAAGTAGAATATCCTGAAGGAGCACCTCTCAAGGAGGTTATCAATTTCTGCGCCAATAATTATTTGGGGCTCTCTAGTCATCCTGAGGTTATGGAAGCGGCTCGAAAGGGGCTGGATGAGCGGGGTTATGGAATGTCCTCTGTCAGGTTTATCTGCGGAACTCAGGATATACACAAGGAGCTGGAGAAAAAGCTCACTGAATTTCTGGGCACGGAGGATACCATTCTTTTCCCTTCCTGCATGGATGCCAACGCCGCAGTTTTTGAGGTGCTTTTGGACAAAGAGGATGCGGTCATCGCTGACAGACTGGTTCATGCCTCCATCGTGGATGGGATGAAACTTTGCAATGCTCAGCAATATAATTATAAACACTCGGATATGGCTCATCTGGAGGAGAAGCTCCAAGAAGCCCAGAATGCTCGATTCCGCATGATCGCCACAGATGGTGCTTTTTCTATGGACGGAGACATAGCTAAACTGGATGAAATCTGTGCCCTCGCAGAAAAATATGACGCCATGGTGTTGGTGGACGATTCCCATGCCACGGGATTTATCGGTAAAACCGGAATAGGCACCCATGAGTTATGTGGAGTGATGGGCAAGGTAGATATTATAACCACTACTTTAGGCAAAGCTTTGGGAGGAGCTTCGGGTGGATGTGTAAGTGGGCGAAAGGAGATCGTGGGGCTTTTAAGGCAGAGAGGAAGACCATATCTTTTCTCCAACACTGTGGCGCCTGTGATTGTTTTTGCGGCCATCAAGGTTTTGGACCTCATCTCAAAGACCACAGAAAGAAGGGATAAGCTCGAAAAAAATACCTTGTACTTCAGAAAGAAGATGACCGAGGCAGGATTCGATATTAAGGAGGGTATTCATCCCATCGTTCCCATCATGCTCTACAACGCCAAACTTGCTCAGGGTTTTGCCAGGGATCTCTATTACGAAGGGATATTCGTTATCGGATTCTTCTATCCGGTGGTAGCCCGTGGGCAAGCCCGCATACGAGTGCAAATCTCAGCAGATCACGAGATAGAACATTTAGACAAGGCTATCGAAGCCTTCACCAAGATCGGCAGGAAATACGACATATTAGGGAAGAAAAAGAATGAGATAGTGGCTAAGTACGGGCTTTGAGTTCGCTGGCATTCGTCACCACGACCTCGTCCATGATACATTGTGGTAACTTTCGCCAGTATTACGCTCGCATGAGGTGAAAATGCAGGATTTTTTGGAAAAATGTTTTGAGTCGGTTTTGCAGGGTAACAAGGAACAGGCAATCGAGCTTGCTCAGAAATCAATCGAACTACAATATGACCCCGTGAAAGTTATTGATGAGGGGTTCGTTAAGGGCATAAAGAGGGTGGGAGAGTTGTGGGAAGAGGGGACCTATTTTCTCCCGGAGCTGGTTTTAGGAGCGGAGGCGGTTAAGTCTGCTCTTTTGGTCTTACAGCCGATTCTTCTGGAAAGGAATATTCACAGGAAAGCCTCAGGCAGAGTGATCATAGGCACGGTTCAGGGTGACATACATGACATCGGTAAAACCATAGTTGCCACCATGCTGTCTGCTAATGGGTTTGAGGTAGTTGACCTGGGGGTGGACGTTCCTAACCATATGTTTGTAGAAAAAGCTAAAGAGCATAAAGTCGATTTTCTGTGCATGTCCTCCCTTTTGACTACCACCATGCAAAATCAAGCCAGGGTGATCGAAGAATTGATCAAGGCGAAGGTAAGAGAAAATATAAAGGTCATGGTAGGAGGGGCACCCACCAGTCAAGAATGGGCAAACGAGATTGCGGCAGACTTGTATGCGGAAAATGCAGTGGAAGCGGTGAAAGTCGCGAAAAGTGTGCTTCGGGAGTAGATTTGTCATATTCCCCCTCACCCTAGCCCTCTCCCCCAAGGAGAGAGGGAAGATAGTAAATTTGTCAGGCACCCTACGGGAGCTTGACCTACCATTCTTGATACAATGCTGTTCCCCTCACCCCCGCCTCTGGCGGGATTTTCAACCTGACCCTCTCCCCCATGGGGAGAGGGAAATGCGTATGCATATTCAACGTGAGGGGAAATAAGGTTCGCACTAAATGAATCTTTTGGATAGAATGTAAAGAACATGCGCTTTTGTTTTTTGAATTTTCCGTGCAAAACTTACTCTCAACTTTTCTATGGAACTAAATAAAAAATCAATTCTGGAGCTGGCTAAAAAGCGGGTGGTGTTATTTGATGGGGGGATGGGTTCCACCATTGTCTCTTTGGGCTTGCCAGAAGGCGAATGTCCCGAAAGCTGGAATTTAACTCATCCGGAGGCAATCAGAGAGATCCATCGAAAGTATCTTGAGGCTGGATCTGAGGTTATCGAAACCAATACTTTTGGAGCAAACCGGTTGAGACTTGCCTCCTTTGGCTATGATGCGCAAGTAGAAGAGATAAATGCACGAGCAGTGGAGATTACGAAGGGGGTATGTCCGGAAGACAAGTTCGTAGCTGGTAACATAGGTCCCTGCGGTGGTTTTCTAAAACCTGTGGGAAAATTTTCCATAGAAGAATTAGAGGAATCTTTCTTAGAACAGGTAAAAGCTTTGGCTTTTGCTCAAGTGGATTTCTTTTCCATCGAGACTATGTATGACCTCAGAGAAGCTTTGGCAGTCGTTAGAGCCGTGAAGAGAGTATCTGATCTTCCCATATTTGTCTCCATGACCTTTGATAAAAAACCGAAAGGATATTTCACCATGATGGGCAACACCCTTTCAGAATTTGCGAGAGAAGCCAAAAAAGCTGGAGCGGATGTAATTGGAGCCAACTGCACTTTGGGAAGTGACGGGATGATAGGGCTGGTTGAAGAGTTAAGAAAAAACACCGACCTTCCTATAATTGCGCAACCCAATGCCGGCAAACCCGAGCTTATTCAAAAGAGATTAACCTATCCTCAAAATCCCAAAAGCTTTGCAGAGGATACGATAAAAATTGTAAAAATGGGCGCCAACTTCGTGGGGGGATGCTGTGGCACCACCCCTGAGTTCATAAGTGAAATTCGCAAACGGTTATTTGGTGCGTAGAAGGAGCAGTTCCCAGCCCATATGGGCGTGAGTTACAAAACCTGACTAAAGTCAGTTGGAGCAATACCTGTCCCCCCCTGCCACTATCACTTGTCGTGAGCTTGTGGAACTACGGATAAATGTTCCACGCGAAACAAGTGCGTATGCATTCATACGAACTTCGCTACTCCTAACCAATCGCATGCTAAAGATCTTCAAAAAAATTGACTTGACTATTGATGACCAAGAGATACTAAGGCTTTTAGCTCATAAGAAGGTAAAGGGCAGAACGAGCGATGCCAGATTATCAAATCTTATTAAAGAGACTAGGACTCTCTCAAGAGATTTGCTTCATCCACAGGGGATGTTCAAGATTGTGGACAAGAAGGTGTTGGAAGGGGAGCCATTTTTCGAAAGCTTAGACAAAATTGCTTTGGGGCTTTGCACCATTGGAGATGAATTAGAAAATAAGGTCAGTGAACTTAATCAAAAGGAAGAACTTGCCCAGGCGGTTATATTGGATGCCATCGGATCAGTGGCGGCAGAAAGGGCGGCTGACTTTGTCAATTTGGAGATTTGTGAGTGGTGTCAAAAAAGAGGCTTAGGCACCAGTCAAAGACTTTCCCCCGGCTATGGGAATTGGTCTCTGGAAGGACAGAAATTTATCTTCTCTCTTCTCCCGGCAGAAAGGATAAAGGTTAGGCTGAACCAATCCTGCATGATGATTCCAAGAAAATCCGTCTCCTTTGCGGTCAAGATCGGAGGGGAATTTAGAGGTTTGAGGAAAAAGGGAATTTGCGAAATATGTAATCTGAAGGATTGTCCTTACAGAAAATAAAAATCTCCCACCCATGCTCTTTTTTGTCCTATCTTTTCTCCGGGCGTTTTTTGAGAAATTAAAATGAGCCAAGCAAAATTAAAATTGGATCGGGTTACCAAGAAAAGATTAATTCGACAAAACGAAAAGCAAGAAGAGCTGACTGTTTTGAAAAATATCAGCGTGGAGGTAAAGTCGAATGAGGTTTTCGCCGTGGTGGGTCCCTCGGGGAGCGGAAAATCTACTCTTCTAAGGCTTTTGAATCGTTTAGAAGATTTATCCGATGGTTTTATTTTTCTAGATGGTCAGAATATAAAAGATATGGATGTGATAAGCTTGAGAAGAAAGGTGGGTCTGGTTTTTCAGGTGCCGATCATGTTTGACGACACGGTGGAAGAAAATATACTTTTTAGCTTCCAGGTAAAAAAGGAGGCGAATTTAGAAGGGGTGGCGGAGAAGTATATAAATTTGGTGGGTTTAGACACAGGTTTTTTGAGCCGAAATTCAAATGAGCTTTCAGTCGGACAAAAGCAAAGAATCTCCATAGCCAGAGCATTGACCTCGGAGCCTGAAGTTCTGCTTTTGGATGAGCCCACCTCCGCCCTGGATCCCACTGCCACTTATAATATCGAAAATCTCATTTTAGATTTAAAGTCCAAAATTGATCTTACCATCGTCTTCGTGACCCATGCAATAGAGCAAGCCAAGAGAGTAGGAGAGAGGGGAATGCTATTAGTGAATGGGGAAAAAATCGAGGAGGGGAAAATTCCTGATCTTTTTGAAAATCCCCAGAATGCGATAACTAAAAAATTTGTTAATGGGATTTTAACGTAATAGTCTCTGTTAGTCTTTTTGTCAAGCAGTCCTGTGGATTTGCTTGACCTACAACTCCTTAGAAGTTTTGTAAAAAATTTTCCAGGCTCTTCGCTTTTTCTTAATGCCATCTGCAATCTCTTGTAAGCGGACAAGCATCCTTATCTTTTGCTCAAAGGGTAATTTAGCACGTTGTTTATGAAATAGCTCCTTTTCTTCAAACAATTCCTTTCGGGTTATCTTTCTGTTACTTTTCATAGTAATCTTTATCTCATCGTTTTTATTCATCACAAACATTTCTCACAAAAGCTTTATTTTATCACTCAAGCCATGCCTGCGCAAAATACCTTTGAGTTTTTTCATATCTACCTTGGCTTGCTGAAATAATTTTTCGATTTTCTCCATATCCTTTTTTCTACCAGCTCTTAATAATATGGAGGTAAGATATTCGGGGGTCATTACTTTGGTTTTAACTTTTTCATAGCTTATTTCTTTTGCTTTCCTTATCGCCTCTTCTTCAAGTTTATCCGCTGGGATAAATTGAACTGGCATTCCCTCGATAATGATATGTTCTCCGCTCCAGAAATAACCCTGGTCTTCAAGATAATCGAATATAGGAGAAAGTAAAATCAAATTTTTTCTTCTTTCTTTTTTTGACGGAATTATAAATATATCCAAATCATAAGTAAGAAAAGGTTCCACATAGAATATGGTCGCAATCCCCCCACCTATGGTGTAATCTTCAATCAATCCTTTTTTCTTAAGTTGGTTTATGATTTTTAGTGTTTTTTTCATCGCCTGTTTACCTAACGTTTTTTGTCAAGCAGTCCTGCGGATTCACCGTGAACGGACATGCTTGACCTACTAGACTTCTTTATATAGTATTAATTCTCATCCAAAAAGCAAGTTTTTTTAATCTGGATTTAACCTGGATCGCTTACATATTTTATTTTACATTTTGTTTATTTTGTTTATTTTTGAGGGGATGTTGTTCACCCTGTTGATTTGGGAACCGAAACCGAATATTAAACAAATGTTTTTGTAAAGATGACTCAAAATTTCTATCATGTCCTTTTCTCTTTAGCTTTGGTGGGGGTGGCTTTGGGAATCTCCTGGTATGAAAAGATCAGGGTGGAGAAAGATATCGCCATGGGAACGCTCAGGGCCTTCATCCAGCTGGTTGCCGTTGGATATGCTTTGGAATTCATCTTTGGTTTGGACAAATTATGGTTAATTTTTCTGACCCTCTTAGTGATGGTGATGGTGGGCGCTCATACGGCCGGAAGGAGAACCAAAACCATTGTGCCAGGAATGAGAATCTCTGCCTTCTCCATAGGGGTGGGGACTTTTTTCACTTTAGGATGCATGCTAATCTTAAGGATAATCCCCATCGATCCCAAATATGTGATCCCCTTGGGAGGAATGATCATCGGAAATTCGATGAATGCCTCGGCTCTGGCTTTGGAGAGGATCGACTCGGAGGTAAAGAACAAAAGGGCGGAAATCGAACAGGCATTAGCTTTGGGCGCAAGTGCCTCTCAGGCTATGTCGAGGTCTTATAAGGTTACGGTGAAAGCTTCTATGATTCCAACTCTGAATCTGATGAAGGTGGTGGGATTGGTTCAGCTTCCCGGAGCGATGACCGGAATGATCTTAGCCGGTGCCTCCCCTATCTCGGCGGTATTGATCCAGATCATCGTGGTCTATATGTTGATCTCTGCGGTGACCATCACGGCAGTGATCACCACTCGCTTAGCCCAGAGAGGATATTTCACCAAGGCGCACCAATTAGTGGAAGGGATTATATAGATGTCCACTGCGTAGCAGAGGCTTCATGCCTCTGCGTCAAGACGAATGCACGGATCGGTGGGCGAAGCCACAAAGGCTTCGCTACGCAATACTGAAAATCATTTTCTTGTCATGAACAAAAAGATAAAAAGATTGTCTGATCTCTTGGAGAAAGGGTATGGTAAGAAGGTATGGAAGGTTCAGGCGGATCCCCTTTCCGTGTTGCTCGAGACGATACTATCGCAAAACACCTCTGATAATAATAGCCACAAAGCATTTAGTCATTTAAGATCCAAATTCAAAAATTGGGACGAAGTGAGAAAGGCAAAGGTTAAAAAAATTGCCGATACTATAAGATTGGGGGGATTGGCGAGCATCAAGGCTTTAAGGATAAAAAATATTCTCGTCCAAATATATGAAGAAAACCATAATCTGAATTTATCCTTTTTAAAACGTTGGAGAACGAATAAGGTCAGAAGCTGGCTTCAAAGATTCAAGGGAGTGGGAGACAAGACTATCGCTTGCGTTCTTCTTTTTTCTTTGAAAAGACCGGCCATGCCGGTAGATACACATGTGTTGAGGGTCTCTAAAAGATTGGGTTTGGTGCCGCAAAAGTCGGATGCTACCAAAGCTGAAGCTATATTGGAGAGACTTGTTCCCAAAAATTTGATTTATCAATTTCATTTGAATTTAATCGCGCATGGGAGAATGGTCTGTAAAGAGGCAAATCCAAACTGCCCGGATTGCGTATTGCTTGAAAACTGTGAGTTTGGCAAAAGTTACCTACGCCCGTATAGGCGATTGCCAACACACGCTAATAAAGGTGGTAGCCACCCATCTCGAGGGTGAAAAAATAAGGTTCTTCTCCCCCGCCTTTGGCGGGGTCGTAGTTTTTGATAAGAGAGTGTCCTTTTAACTTAAGTGGTATGACATCCTGAAAACTCACCCCCTATCCCCCTCTCTTATTAAGAGAGGGGAAACAAAAGGGGTGAGTTCAAAGAAATCTGCTGATTTTTTAGGGATGTAGAGCATAAAGGATCGCACACGCTCATATGAATGCCTTGCATAAGCCTATTCTTTTCCGCCGGAGGCGGATCCGCCTATGGCGGAAGCAACTCTTTTGGATTCATCCTGAAAGAGAAGAACCAAAAATAAAAATCTTTCTTATCAAAGGGAGGAACAGATGCCTAAAATCAACATCCTAAAAGAGGCGGAGAAGATAAAAAAACCGTATACGCCTTATCATTTAGCGAATGTGGATAACTATCATGTCTTTTTGGGTCTATTTGAAGGAGACTATAAAAAACATAAGCATCCCTACGACGAATTTTTCTATGTGGTCTTAGGCGAAATCGAAATTGAGATAGAGAAGGAGACGGTGACCTTAAAGCAGGGGGAGGGGATTTTAATGAAGAAGAACACCTGGCACAAATCCAAAGCCAAAGATAAAGCGGTAGTGATGCTTTTTGAAAAATTAGGGATGCAAAGCGATTTCGCCTAATCCTATGGATCCAGAATTCGGATATTCTTTTTTGCTGGATATAATCTTGAGTCAGGTTCCCTCCCGACTGAATCCATAGTGAACGGTATAAACTTTCACACAATTGGTCACCCTCCCCCTACCCCCTCCCATTCCGCCAGAGGCGGGTCCCGATTGATCGGGACAAGAGAGGGGGTCAACCAGAGAGCTATTGCGTTATGTTGGATTGTCACCATAATTAGTTGAATAAGCGGAACACTCCAGCTTTTTAGTCTTTTTGCCCTCTCACAATTGTTTGGAAAATCCCTTGACGATTTGAAATGTTTTTGTATTTTGTGATTTGGGGATTTGTGAAAAGGTTCGTATGAATGCTAATGCAAGTTTGCTCATAAGGATAAGCTTGGGAATTTTGCTCTTGATCTCTGCTTGCGGGAAGGAGGAGCCGAAGGCACCTGCATTTCCTTTGGAGGTCCCGGATCAGATCATGGAAAACACCACCTTTACCTTCACCGAAGAGGGAATAAAATCAGCCGTGATCTATGCTAAATATGTGGCCGTATATGAAAAGCTGGATTTAAAAAAAGCCAAAGGGGTACGGGTTGATTTCTATGATAAAGAGGGGAATCATACCTCGGTTCTGGTGGCAGATAGCGGACTTATTCAGGAGAAAAAACAAAATTTAGAAGCCTTGGGAAATGTGGTAGTCACCACCAATGAAGGAATAAGGTTGGAGACCCAGAGCCTCAAGTGGGATCCTCAAAAGAAAAAGATCGTCTCCGACGATTTTGTGAGGATCACCAAAAAAGAGGACGTGATCACCGGATATGGCTTGGAAACGGATGAGGAGCTGAAGCATTTTGTGATCAAAAGAAGCGTAAAGGGGAAAGTCACAGAAATTCCCGAGGAAAGTTTTAAAGATAGTTTATGATCTCCAAGATACAAAGGTTCAGTAAAACGACCGCATTAGAAGGTTTTACATTGTCATTGCGGGCGACTGACCGCCCTTGGCGGAAAAGGAGCGAAACAATCTCAAGGGATTGCTTCGTCACTTCATTCCTCGCAATGACAGTTAATTCAAGGTGTTTGTAATAACTTTTTCTGTTGGACTACCACTTTTACCAAAGAGAGGCTATATCGCAAGATGGTCTTAGACAACAATAGGTTGACTTTAAAATCGGAGAGTCTGGTAAAGATTTATAAAAAGCGAAGGGTGGTCAATAATGTCTCCATTGAGGTAAAGCAGGGGGAGATAGTGGGATTATTGGGTCCAAATGGAGCGGGGAAGACTACCATCTTCTATATGATCATTGGCTTCATAAAGCCAGAAAGCGGCAAAGTCTTAATCGGGGATGAGGACATTACTAACTTGCCCATGTATGAGCGGGCAAGAAAAGGAATTGGGTATCTTTCTCAGGAGTCATCAATTTTTCGTAAATTAAGTGTGGAGCAGAACATATTGGCTATCTTGGAGATGCAGAAGTTTGGACGGATGGAGAGAAAGGAGAGGTTGAAAGCTTTGTTGGGGGAGTTGGACATATCGCATTTAGCTAAAAACAAGGCTTACACTCTTTCTGGAGGTGAGAGGAGGAGGGTGGAGATAACCCGTGCCCTATCTACCGAGCCCAAATTCATGCTTTTAGATGAACCCTTTTTGGGGATTGACCCCATAGCGGTTGAGGATATACAAAAAATTATCTATCGCTTGAAAGAAAAGAACTTAGGGATTTTGATCACCGATCATAATGTCAGAGAAACCCTCTCCATCACAGACAGAGCCTATATCATGTGTGAGGGGGAAATATTGAAATCTGGAACTTCTGAGTTTCTGGCTTCTGATCCAGAGGCGAAAAAAATATACTTGGGGGAGAAATTCAAATTAAATTAAAATTTTTGAAATACCGATAAATAAAATAGAAAAGAAGGTTTGACAAAACCTGGTTTTGTTGTTATTTTATAAAAGAGGATTTGGGGGAATTGGGGAGAAGAAATTAGTTTGTGGTCATAAGTCTTAAAAGATGAAGGGATTATGAAACTCGACCTTCAAATGAAGCTCAGGCAGACTCTGGCTCCGCAACTTATTCAGTCTCTGCAACTTTTGCAGATGCCTATTTTAAAATTAGAACAGCTAATTAGGCAGGAACTCTCTACCAATCCTCTCTTGGAGGAAGCTGAGACAGCTGAAGAGACAGAAGAGACTGCGACCCTCTCAGATAATGAAGAAGAGTCTCAACCTGATCCGCAATTGGATAAGATCAACTGGGATGATTACTTGGGCGATGAAAATGAAATCCCCTTCAGAGAAGAAAAAGAGGAAGAGGAAAAAAGATGGGAGAGGACTCCAGTCCTGGAGAAGACCCTGTATGACCATTTGTTGGAACAGCTTCACTTTTCCAGGTTAGATGAAGAAGAAGTCAAAATCGGCGAATATATCATTGGAAACATAGACGAAAGTGGATATTTCGTCTGTTCTATCGAAGAGATAGCCGGTGCCCTGGATTTCTCGCCGGAAAAGGTTTCAACGGTATTGTCTATCATCCAGACCTTCGATCCATCCGGGGTGGGAGCTAAAGACCTGAGGGAGTCGCTTTTGATTCAGCTTAAGACGAAAGGGTTTGAGGACACGTTAGCCTACCGAATTGTTCGAGATCATCTAAATGAGCTGGAGAAGAAAAGTCTTTCCCAATTGTCCAGGCTAATTGGAACAAGCTTTGAGGAGATGCAAAAAGCCATGGACTTCATCAAGACCTTGAATCCCAAACCAGCCATGGGAAGATTTTCCCGCCCGGCGACCCCGGTGGTGCCGGATCTGATTGTGGAGAAGATCGGAGATGAGTTCGTGGTCTTTCACAATGATAGAAATGTCCCTCGGTTAAGGATCAATCCTACCTACAAGGGGCTTTTGAAAAAGGAGAGTGACAATTCCCCGGAGACCAAGACCTACATCAAGGGAAAATTGGAACAGGCCCGGTGGCTTTTGAATTCCATAAATCAGAGGCGTTCCACCATGATCAAAGTGATGGAAAAGATCGTGGAGGAGCAAAAAGACTTTTTTGAACATGGCGCCCCCTTCTTAAAACCCCTGACCATGGAGACTATTGCAGATAAAGTGGAAATGCATGTGGCGACTATATCTCGGGTTTCAAATTCCAAGTATGTGCAAACTCCTCAAGGAATGTTTGAGATCAGGTATTTTTTCAACAGCGGCGTTTCAAAAGAAAATGGGGAGGAGCTATCCAAGCGTACAGTAAAAAAGACCATTGAGGAACTCATCAAAAACGAAAATCCTGCCGCACCTTTGTCTGATCAGGAGCTTTTTTTCCTTCTAAAGAAGGAAGGGATAAATATCGCCCGTAGAACGGTGAGCAAATACCGGGAGGAGCTCAAGATTCTGCCCGCCCGTTTTCGAAAAAGAATAGTAAAGGAAAACTCAAACCACTCCTTGGAGGCGGTTGTTACCACCCCCTCATCGGATTCGTCCTAAAGGACTCAAGCTGAAATGCTATTTTTTTAGGAGTCTTCATGTAAGGGACAGTGAAAAAAGCAAAATCCTTATCCTCAAGTCGTAGATTTTAAAAACAGACTTTATTTTGACAAATGCGTATGCATTCATACGAATTTTGTCTATCTTTTGAAGATTTTTTGATGAAGGCTAAAGGTGCTTAGGTTTCCTTTTCAGTCTTGCCAAAGGTGGAATTTTCAACCCAAGATAAGCCTATTTTTTTCTTCTTCAGGCTGAATTAGATGTTCAAAAGGAGGTGAGAAAAAGAATTGTTTTTTCCCCCCGCATTTGGTGGGGGGATTCGATTGCTCACTTGACCTATTGATATTTGGTAGACTATGAATAAAAATGAAAGGAGCGACCGATGCAGATCAGAACCACTGCTCGTCATTTTGATCTAACCGAGGATTTAAAAAACTTTGCTGAAAAACAGATTGGGAAATTGGAAAGGTATTTCGACCATATCATCGATTCACACTTGATCTTGGACATGGAAAAATCGAGGATGACTGCGGAGCTGAAGGTGAAAGTATATGGAACTGTTCTCTCCAGCAAATATAGGTCATTTGACATGTATGATTCTGTGGAAAAGGTTATAGACAAGATGGAGGCACAGATTAGAAAATACAAGGCCAAGCTTACAGATAAAAAAGCAAAAAAGGGTTCCACCAGAAAGGGGCAAATGAACATGTCTGAGGAGGAGGAAAGGTTAAAGGAGTGGGGCTGATTTGTTAAGTGTGAGGAATTAAGGGTTTTGAAGCTCGTTTAACGGTGGGAAACTCGTTTCGAGGCTCGTAGCTCGAAACCACAAGCAAAATATTCGAGCATCGAAATCCGTATGCCGAGCATCGTTACGAGCTTCGCTAACGAAAAACGATAAACGAGAAATTTGAAAGGGAGTGTTTTTAAGTGGAAGTTGTAACTGTAGAGAAGATGTTTAAGGAGAGGAAGGAGGTTTTTGAGCTCACTTTATTAACCCATGAAAATGGACTTAAGAAAAGGATACTGAACAGCGAGATTCACCGCCCCGGGTTAGCTTTAGCGGGATTTACCGAAAGATTTGCCAATAAGAGAACCCAGGTGTTGGGTGAAACCGAGATGTCTTTCATTTCAGGGAGAGGTCAAGAGGAAAGAAGAAGGGTCATTGAAAATATTTTCAAATTTGAGCTTCCTTGCATTGTCATTACCAAGGGGATAAATCCTCCCCCCGAGCTTTTGGAGATAGCCAACGAGAAAGGTGTTCCGGTCTTTTCCACTCGACTTTCCACCACTGAATTCATCAATCGTATAAGTGTATATCTGGACAACCTCTTCGCCCCTCATACTACTATCCATGGGACTCTGGTCGATGTCTACGGGGTGGGACTTCTATATACCGGAAAAAGTGGAGTGGGGAAAAGCGAATGTGCCCTGGATTTGGTGGAAAGGGGACATAGATTGGTGGCGGACGACATGGTGAAGATCATCAAGAAAGCCCCCGAAGTGTTGGTGGGCACGGGATCGGAGCTTTTGGGACACCATATGGAGGTGCGGGGCATAGGAATAATAGATATCGAGAAGCTCTTCGGCATCCGCGCTATAAGGATGCAAAAAAGAATTGAGGTGCAAGTGAATCTGGTATATTGGGATGACCAGCTCGAATTCGAAAGACTGGGGATTGAGGACAAATTCACCACCATCCTGGGGGTAGAGATACCGGTGATTATCCTCCCTGTTTCACCAGGGAAAAATATCACCGTCATCTCCGAGGTCATCGCCATGAATCATATGTTAAAAGTGTATGGGCGGGATTCAGCTAAAGAATTCTCCAAAAGGCTCTCCGAGGAAATCTACCGAAGAAAAGTGACTGACGAATATTTAGAAAGTGATATAGAATAGTGGTTCTGGTTACCGGTAGTTATCAAATTTTGTTATGATTACCAATTTGATTGACATTATATATAAGCTTGTAGCTATCATCGGAATTATAGTAGCTGGTTTATGGGCCTATTTTCTATATATCAAAAAACGAATTGGAGTTTGGAACCTTGAGGTTTCTGTCCTTCCAGAACAAATCGAATATTCTGATAAGCATTCGATATTAATGGTTAATGTATCCCTTAAAAATATTGGCTCCGTGAAGATTTTACCTGGATCACGTGGTTGCGAACTTTCTGTAAAACAGGTTCCCTAGGATTTGCAAGAAGGTGCTTTGATAGATTGGAAAACAAGCAAAATGATCCTTCAAAACTATGATTTTGTGGAACAATGGAATGATGAATATGGTGCGGAAGACGAATCCTATTGCATCGAGCCGGGATGTGAATACCATGAACGGCAAGGAATTGTTGTGCCAAGGCGATATTTGTATATTATTGAGGTCACCTTTTGGGCGCCAAACGATAAAGATACAATTGCAGAACACTCTTATATTTATGTAAAATGACTAAATCGCTATTTTGTTTCCCGGCCGATGGCTGAACCTTGCAGACACGTTCAAGTTATCTACCATTGCAGGTCTGCGATGGAGATTTAAAGGTTGCAAAACAATATGACCAATATCACCTATTCTGTCAATAATATTCCAATCCGACTCACTGATGAAAGATGGACTCACATTGTAGAAAACCATGATGATATGGCGGGCTATTACTTTGAAGTCCTAGAGACCGTTGCTGACCCTACCTGGATATTCAAAGGGGATGAAGATGAACTTTGGGCAGTAAAACTTGTCTCTGAAACGAAGGCTATGCTTGTGATCTATAGGGAATCAAAAGAGCAGAATAATGGTTTCATTATCACTGCTTTCTTTACTACAAAAATCCGAAAACTTTTGAGAAGGAGAATAATATGGCAAAAACAGAAGCAGTAAAACAGATATTTGAAGCATTGCCACATATCAAAAAAGTAGGTGCAAAACATCTGTGGTTCGACTTTGATAAAGAAGCAGATGTTCTATATGTAAGTTTAGAGCGACCTCAAAGAGCAACCGATACTGATATATTGGAAGATGGGACATTCATACGACTTCGAGGTAAAAAAATGGTTGGAATAACTATAACAAATGTCAGTAAGAAATTTAAAAGATAAGATTAGAGCCTAAATGACAGGTTTGCTAGGAAAAAAAACAGCATGTTTGCGGTTCAGTTCGCTCCCGCCAAACGACCTTGGCATTCCGTAAAACGTAACAGGTTGTCCAAATTTGGATTTTGAGGATCTGTCAATGGATTAAACGGATAAAAGCTATCTGTTTTATCTGTTGACCACTCTTCGGGAGGTGACTCACCTGGACCAAAAAGAGCTTTCAGTATGATCGGCTGCGTTATTTTAACTCATGGAGATCTCTGCTTTGGTTTGAAAAATACTCTGGAGGGGATGATGGGGAAACAAGAGGGACTTTTAGTCATCTCTAACCTGGGAGTCGGAAAAGAACAATTATGTTCAAGATTAAAGAAGGCTATAACTGACGAGAGGTTTAAAGAAGGAGTAGTGATATTTGTGGATCTCTTTGGGTCAAGCTGTTGGCAGATATCCAAGGATATTGCTTCCCCAGACAAAAATGTTTCTGTGGTCTGCGGGGTGAATCTACCCATGCTGGTCAAATTCTTTGCTAAAAGAGAAACGTTCCCTTTTGAAAAACTTGTCTCTTTAGTAAAGGAGGAGGGGGAAAGGGGAATAAGAAGTTGAGTTCTTGTTTTATGGTGCGTTATCAACTAAAGGATGATTACATCTCTTAGGTTTAGTTTTAAAAGGTTGCGGTTTAGATTCGCTCCGCTTCTGCCATAGGCAGATCCGCCTCTGGCGGACACTACAAGTCGGTTAAGTATGGTTTGAAAAGTCATCGTCAGTCCCGCCAAAGGCGGGATAGACGAAATCCGATACGTGGCCGAAACCCGAACCCACAAACCATAAACATGGAAACCCTGTTTTGTAGACATAGCGCTATGGAAAAAGAATTTATACATGCCTATCATATTTTATAGAATTGACGAACGCCTTATTCATGGACAGGTGGTGGTGGGCTGGGGAAATAGTTTGGGATTGGATCGGATTGTCTTAGTAAACGATGAGGTCGCCTCAAACCCCTGGGAACGGGAACTTTACTTGGCATGCGTTCCGCCGGAGGTACAAACCACTATCCTATCCGTGGATGAAGCGGTCCATCAAATTTCTAAGGATGGATTCAAAAAAGAAAAGGCGATCCTTTTGGTCGATTCTCCGTTTGATATTTTAAGAATGATTGAAAAAGGGGTTCAAATCGATTGGGTCAATGTGGGAGGAATTCATTCTAAAGAGGGACGGAAGAGGATTTTGCCCTATTTATATTTGTCCACCGAAGAGATTTCGGTCTTCAGAAAGTTATTTAGTTTAGGAATTAGATGTGAATGTAAGGATGTCCCCCTGGCAGAAAAAAAGGATCTTTCCGCCCTATTGGAAAAATTAAAGCTGTAAACTCTGAAGGGAAGTCCGGAATAGCGAGATGCGTATGCATTCATACGAATCGTCAAGATGCATAGTACTTGTCTCTCCTTATTAATCTGCCAATGAGAAATTCTATCAAGGAATCAAGATGACCAAGAAGACGGTTGAACTGAGAGTAGGCTTAGTAGTAATGTTGGCGATTGCCATTTTAGTGGTGGGCATAATCTGGGTCAAGGGGATTAGATTCAACCAGAACAGATATAGATATTCCGTCATCTTCCCCAATGTAGGAGCCTTGGAGGTGGGTGACCCGGTCTCCGTCTCTGGAGTGCAAAAAGGGAAAGTGGAAGAGATAAAGCTTTTCCAAGGGGATGTTTTAGTCACCTTCAATCTCTCCACCGATGTAGTGTTGAAAAAAGATGCCAAATTTACCGTCATGAACATCGGCCTGATGGGGGAAAGATTTATAGCTACAGAGACCGGACATTCGGACACGCTTTTGGACCTTTCCCAACCTGTTCGAGGATATTATGACATCGGCATCCCGGAGGTGATGGCAATGACGGGGGAGATGATTTTCGAAATCAGACGATTAGTCGATCATTTAGAGGGGGTGGTAGGAACCAAGTGGTCCCAAGAATCGTTGATCGAAATCATAAAAAATCTAAGAAAGATCTCCGGAGATTTGAGCGGCCTTCTGGATAGAAACCAGGGAAAATTCGACCAAACCATGCAGGATTTGTCTCATACCTCATCCGAACTAAAGAAGATGATAGATGAGAATAAAACTAAACTAAAGACCACGGTGGACAGATTCGGAACCGCTTCGGTAAAACTGGATAATATCACCACCACATTAGATTCCGTCTCTTTGTCCCTCAAGAAACTTAGTTCCAAAATAGAAAGTGGTGAGGGAATTTTGGGACAGCTGGTCAACGACACCACCCTTTTTGAGCAGATTAAGAAAACCACCCAACATGTCGATTCATTAATATTGGACATAAGGAAGAATCCAAAGAAGTATTTGAAAGTCAGCCTGTTTTGATGCGGGTGCAATTCAAAATTCAAAATTTCAATTCAAAGTTTTGGAGGTTGAGCATCCATAGGGTGCTTGACAAAAAGCAGTTTGTCTTCTATCGGTTTAGGTTTCGGCCACGTATCGCAAGTCGTCTCTCGGTTTTGTCTTTAGTCTTGACACGATAAACGATGACCAGTTACGATAAACGATACGTAACCGCAACCGAAACCTTTTTTAACGAAACCTATAGTTTGACAGAAGGCATTGTCAACCATCCTTCAGGATGGTTGACCTACAAGACCAAACTTTGATTAAATGAAAAAGCTAAAGTTCGCCTTCGCCATCCACAATCATCAGCCTATCGGCAATTTCGAACATGTTTTCGAATATGCCTATACTCAAAGTTATCTTCCCTTTTTGGAGGTTTTAGAAAGGCATCCGCATTTTAAAATATCCCTGCATTTCTCAGGAATCCTTTTGGAATGGATTTCCGATCATTATCCTGAGACTATGGAAAAAATAAAAGTTCTAGTAGAGAAAAATCAGGTGGAAATGATGACCGGGGGATATTATGAGCCGATCCTTTGCTCCATTCCGGACTGGGACAAAATCGGACAAATTCAAAAGTTATCCGAATTCATCCGTAAAGAATTTAACACCGATCCAGTGGGGATGTGGCTGGCGGAAAGGGTTTGGGAGCCTCATCTTCCCAAACCCATATCCGAAGCTGGTGTAAAATACACCATTGTGGACGATTCCCACTTCAAATATTCGGGCTTAACTGAAGAGGAGCTTTGGGGCTATTTTATAACTGAAGAACAAGGGTACATCTTAAATCTCTTTTCTTCTTCAAAATTTTTGCGCTACTCCATTCCTTTCAGAGAACCAGAGGAGATCATAAAATATTTCCGGAAAATCGCCTCAGAGGATGGTAATAACCTGATCGTGTATGGCGATGACGGCGAAAAATTCGGGCTCTGGCCTGAGACATACAAACATTGCTACGAAGACAGATGGATTGAAAGATTCTTTGAAGAGATTGAGAAAAACCGGGACTGGATTGAGCTTATTCATCTTAAAGATGCCTTAAAGATTCTTAAGCCGAGGGGGAGAGTTTATCTCCCTACCGCATCTTACCAGGAGATGAGCCAGTGGTCTTTGCCGGCTAAAGCTTTTCAGGAATATGAGGAGTTTGAGCATATTCTAAAAGAAAAGGATTTATATGAGCGATTTGGCAACTTTGTGAGGGGTGGCTTTTGGCGAAATTTCTTAACAAAATATCCTGAAGCCAATAACATGCATAAGAAGATGCTTCGGATATCTGAGAAAATCAGGAAAATTGAACGAAGTGAAATCCATCGGATTGAACGAAATAAAATCCAAAAAACCAAGGAACCTGTTCTGAGCAGAGCGAAGGAACTTGTCCTGAGCAGAGCGAAGGAACTTGTCCTGAGCAGAGCGAAGGAACTTGTCCTGAGCAGAGCGAAGGAACTTGTCCTGAGCAGAGCGAAGGAACTTGTCCTGAGCAGAGCGAAGGAACTTGTCCTGAGCA